>ERZ1673744.102-NODE-102-length-129694-cov-11.598639_pt1 | contig 129694 bp, 115 predicted proteins | sample MGYA00580207_ERZ1673744 | MGnify/ENA primary metagenome ERZ1673744 (study PRJEB41218, sample SAMN15661751) | gut metagenome | host: Homo sapiens | place: Canada: London | collected 2015-08-20/2019-03-30 | study: EMG produced TPA metagenomics assembly of... | reverse complement strand
ACCGCGGCTGCTGGCACGTAGTTAGCCGGTGCTTATTCTTCAGGTACCGTCAGCATCGTACTTTGTTCAAATACGACTTTTCGTCCCTGACAAAAGCGGTTTACAACCCGAAGGCCTTCTTCCCGCACGCGGCATGGCTGGATCAGGGTTTCCCCCATTGTCCAAAATTCCTCACTGCTGCCTCCCGTAGGAGTCTGGACCGTGTCTCAGTTCCAGTGTGGCTGGTCGTCCTCTCAGACCAGCTACTGATCGTCGGCTTGGTGGGCCTTTACCTCACCAACTACCTAATCAGTCATCGGCCGCTCCGTTCGCGTGAGGTCTTGCGATCCCCCACTTTCACCCTCAGGTCTTATGCGGTATTAGCTACCCTTTCGAGCAGTTGTCCCCCACAATCGGACACGTTCCGATGTTGTACTCACCCGTTCGCCACTCGCCGGCAGGTCTAAGCAAGCTTAAACCCCCGCTGCCGTTCGACTTGCATGTGTAAAGCATGCCGCCAGCGTTCAATCTGAGCCAGGATCAAACTCTTCAGTTCAATTCCTGTTTCTTCGCCTCTGTGCCTTCTCCGGCACCAAGACTTCGCTCGCTCTCAAATGGAATCGAAAGTTTCCTTCCTTGCTTCCATCTTCTTCAGTGCGAGACGCTTTATTTCGAGCTTGCCGCTCTACTTTCGCTCTTCCCACACTTATCGGTTCGTTGCCAAGTTTTTAAAGAACTTCTTTTTGCCCCCCCTCTCGGGGCGACAAGGCTCGGCATATTACACTAGTCCGAACCGTTTTGCAAGTTCCGGAACTTCCTTTCCCTCCCTTGCTCTCTCGCCTCTTTCCTGCGCTCTTTGTTTCGCTCTCTTGCGGCGAGGGGGCGAATCATATCAGCATTTTCGACGTTGTCAATAGCCGATTTTGCAAACCACAACCTTTGGGGGTTGCCTTTTTCAGCCTACTAAATATGGGCTAGCTGCCTTTTCCGTACGGCGCAACTCGCCTGTTGCAGAAAACACACATCGCCCGAGGGCACCGGAAATCAAAAATGGGAAAGAGCGTTTTTCGAGCGCTTCAAGGGAAAGGCCCGAAGGAAACCGCCCCGTACCTCGAAACGGACTATCGGTTTTACCCCCTTATCCTCGATAAGCCTACTTCCAGCCGTATTCGCCAAGAACTGCGCGCACGACGCTTTCTTTGACGGGTCTGACAAAACTCTCTCCGATGGCACGAATCACGACAAAACGTAACGTGTCCGATTTCGCCTTCTTGTCATCGTACATCGCCTGAATGGCTTGATTGGCTCCGATACCTTCAATGCGAACCGGAAGACCGGCTACCGCAACGGCATGACGAACTCGAGCCACGTCCTCGGGCGCAATCAAGCCCAATACCTGTGATAAGGATGCGGCCATCACTAAACCGGCGCCGACGGCCTCGCCGTGAAGCCAAACACCGTACCCGGCAAGCTTTTCAATCGCATGCGCAAAGGTATGGCCGAGGTTGAGCGTTGCACGCACTCCGGCCTCGCGCTCATCGGCTTTGACAATTTGCGCCTTCATGTGGCAACAATGGGCAATGACCTCTTCTAAAGGCTGCATGTCCAGATTTCTCAGACGCGGCATTTCGTTCTCAAGGCGAGAAAAAAACGTTGCATCGCCCAAAACACCGTACTTGATGATTTCCCCGAGACCGGCACTGATTTCACGCGCAGGCAACGTTTTAAGCGCTTGCGGATCGATTAACACAAACTTCGGTTGGTAAAACGCCCCGATAAGGTTCTTGCCCTGTGGCAAATTCACACCGGTTTTCCCGCCGACGGAACTGTCGACCTGAGAAAGCAGTGTTGTCGGGATCTGCACGAATCGGATGCCGCGCATCCACATGCTGGCTGCAAAGCCAGCCATGTCGCCGATAACACCGCCCCCGAGCGCCACAATTACGCTAGAACGATCGGCATGAAGGTCGGCTGCGGCCTGAAGAATCTCACGGAGCGTTTCCGGCGTCTTAAAGATTTCTCCGTCTTTAAGCGTACAAACCGCCAGGGGGACTTCCGGCAACGCACGGCGAATGCTCCGAGTCACCGTCTCGGCATAAAGAGGGCCGACCGTTGTGTTGGTAACAACGAGAATTCGAGTCGGCTTTAATTCGGAAAGCTCCGACCCGACGCGTTCGATAACCCCTTTCCCGATGTAAATCGGGTACGACCGACTTGCCAAATCTACGTTGTATTCAATCATTGTCTTTCCTTTCGGATCTTGTGCTTGCCGCAATCATGTCTTGGATGCGGACATCGGACAAAATCTCTTCGGCGATTTCATTCGGAGTACGCTGTGATACGGAAACTTTCTTATCACTGACCGCGTCATAAATCGGTGTGCGTTCAATCAGCAGCGAACGAATCTTTCCTAAGGGATTATCGCCTTGCAGTAACGGGCGACTCGTGTCGTTGCGCGTTCGCTCCAACACATCGGACACGCGCACAACCAGTTGCACGACAAAGCCTCGAGATAAGAGCTTTTGATTAACCTCGAACATCGGCACGCCGCCGCCCGTTGCGATGACAACACGATTTAAGTTCGTAAGCTCTGCCAGCGTCCGCGTTTCACGGCACCGAAACTCCGCTTCCCCTTCTTCGGCGAAAATCTGAGAAACGGGCTTTCCTTTTTCTTGCGCAATCACCTCATCCGTGTCAAAAAAGCCCCATCCGAGGCGGCGAGCAAGCTCCGCTCCGACCGTACTTTTCCCGCTGGCCATCATGCCGACGAGAATCACGGACTGTTTTTGTCTTTGTTGCATGTTCTTTTCGCTTTGCCTTTGCATCGGTTCGAGACACGTCACGAAGCACCGCCCTATCTGACACGGCGCACACCGGCTTCCGTGGCAATCCAGTCACACAAAACATCGTGTCGCTCGGCTTGCAGTTCCTCGCAACGCAATATCTCAAAAGAAACGGCCACCGTAACGGGAGGAAGCGGCTCTCGACTTCGAGAAGCCAAGTATCGATCGAAAAATCCGGCACCCGATCCGAGACGAACCCCGTTTTCATTAAAGGCGATGCACGGTAAAAACACAATCTCCGGAACCACTTTGACATCATCTTTCGGAATTGCGATTCCATAGGCTCCGACACGCATGGTCGTATCAGGTTGCCAAGCTGCAAAGTGCATCAGTCCGTTGTTTTTGTCGTCAATCACCGGGAGCGCGGCACGACGCTCCGGACTTTGGGCAAGCCACGTGCGCACGGCTTGTGAAATGTCCGGCTCCGCACGGAAAGGCCAATAAAACCCGATGGAGGAAATACGCTCCTTATCTAACCAGTCCAGAACAGACGCGTTGAGTAGCGCGCGAAATTCCGGGTGATTTTTCGCCTCGCGCTCCCGACGCGCCAAATACAGTTCCCGAAGTTCTTTTTTGCGTAACGCTGTTATCATAGTCGTTGTATCCGTAACCGTTTTCTCGGATTTATCGTATTTTCCCATGTTCGGCCGATTTGTTCATTTGACTCTTGTCAGTTTGTTCGCTTCCGTTGCGCTTGTGCCAACGATATCGGCCAGGATGCTTGACGAAACCCCAGCTCGACTCGAAGCGCTTGCCGTCCGCGCTGCAGAGGCTGAAACAGACGCTCAAGTTGAAATCGAATCGCAAGAAACCGAGCAAGAGGGCGTACCCTCGGGACTGCTCGGGACAACCACACATCAGGCTTTAATTGCCGACAGCGCTTTTTTATCGGCCCGAAATGCCTACAAAAACAATTACAAAAAAACGCTTGACGAACTCTCTCAACAAGTCAAAGGATATCCTCTTTCCGGTTACGTCGAACTTTGGCAACTACTCTTGCGTGCCAAGAACACCCCGAACGACTCGGACATTTTGTCGGATATGCGTCGCTTTATTGCCGCACATGAGTGCGAGTATTTGGGTGAGCGTGCTCGTGGCGAAGCAGCTCGCGTTGCAGCCCTTACCGGTGACATCGCAACCTTCAATGCCTTCTGGACCAAACTGACGTGGCAGAAAACCGAGCCGGATTTGCGCTGTTTTCGCACCTTAATGATGCTAAAAAAACATCCGACCTACGAGGCTCTGAATGCGGCTAAAAAAGAGCTTGCGATAACCCCGATTATTCAGGATACATCGTGCAAACGCCTAGCCGATGAAACGTTGGCCCGCTCTCCGAAATGGGCCTGGAGCTATTTACTGATTCTTCTACAAAGAAACAGAATCTCGATGGCAACGGACTTTCTATCTTCGCCCTTTGCCAAAACTATTTTGCAGGCCAAAGATATCGCGCCCGTAATCTCTAAGCCCAAAATCTGGTATACGAAAAATAAAAAACGTCTGTCTCGGATTCCGGCTACGAGACTGGCTGTCGCGGCGCTGTGCCTTGCCGCAACGGACACTGACGCAGCGGCCCAAGTCGCTTCCGTAGCCGCCAAGCGCCTCGGCCCGATGACGCGAACACTCGTCTGGGGTCGTATCGGCTACCTTGCCGCTCTGAATCACGACCCGAAAGCACTAAGCTACTACGCCCGGGCCGGTAGCACCCTTAAAGACAATCCTCTCCTTATTAATAAAGATGCCGTTCTTGCCTGGCATGTACGCGCCGGTTTGCATGTGTCCGACTGGCATGAGGCCCTCAAAGGCATCGAGTCAATGCCCGCTTCACTGCAAATTCAACCGGCTTGGCAGTATTGGAAAGCGCGTGCCTTGTCGGCAACCGGGAAAAAAACAGCGGCCAAAAAACTCTATCAGTCCCTGGCAAAGCACAATTCGTTTTACGGGCTTTTAGCTTGTGATGCGCTTCATTTGGCGTATCCGGCCGGACAAAAAATATATAACCCGCCGTTGCCCGAAGAAAAGAAGGCTGCCTTTGCCGCCGATGCATCGCTGCAGCGCGCCTTGCGGTTTTATGACTTGAACCTATATTACGAAGGCAACCGTGAATGGTCTTGGGCCATGCGAACAATGGATAAAACCGAGCGTCTGGCTCTGGCCGAGTATGCGCTAGGAATCGGATTGACTCACCGCGCCATCAATACGTCCGCTACGACAGGAGCACTCGTCCGCAGTCACCTTTATCCGAGAGCGCATGCCGATCAAGTTCGGCAAGCCGCACAATTATCGGGTCTTCCGGAAAGTTGGCTTTTCGGACTGATCCGTCAAGAATCGCGCTTTATCGCCGGAGCCAAAAGCTCGGTCGGCGCTTTAGGATTGATGCAAGTGATGCCACGTACAGCGCGTTGGGTTGCTAAAAAGATTGCCCTTGAAAATTATCGAGACGGTCAATTAACTCGTCTTGATACGAATCTGATGATCGGATCGCAGTATCTGAAACTGATTTATGACAACTTCGAAGGCTCCGTTCCGTTAAGCTGTGCCAGCTATAACGCCGGACCAAGTCGAGCCATCCTGTGGCGCTCACGTCTGAAAAAGCCTGTCGACGGTGCCCTCTTTGCCGAAACCATTCCGTTTACGGAAACTCGTGAATATGTCAAACACGTGGCAACGAACACAACCCAATATATGTACGGCACTGCGGACCAAAAGAGGCTGACGCAAATTCTCGGCATAATCACGCCCACTCCGCTTTCGGAATCAAAACTTCCTTGACTTGAATCTTCAAGACATCATCTTTTTTTCTGATTCAAAAACATTTTTTTTCGCTGTACACTGCACCTCCGATTCGAGGCACGCCTTAATGTGTGCCCTATGTCTTTGTTGTCCTTTATTTATTGCAATCGACATGGAAAACTCTGCTAACTGCACTTTGTTACTTGATGAACTCAAACAAAACTGCCACGTTTTGTCCGATTTCATCCCATTTCGAGCCAGCCAGGTTCCGAACAAAACGGCTTTGCGGCAATTTAATCGCGCCGAAAACAAATGGGAGGATTTCTCCTATCTTTGGATCAAAGACAACATCCGTCGCTGGCAAAAGGCCTTGGTTGCCACAGGCTTAACCCGCGGTGATCGTGTCGGCATCTTGCTCGGTAACTCCGTTAATGCCGTACTGATCGACCAGGCCACGCTTGCCGATGCTTTAACGCCGGTTCCGATGCATGCCATCGATACACCTAAGTCATCTGCCTACCTTTTAAGCGACAGCGGAGCGCGGTGCTTTGTCACAAATAAACTCGATCGTTGGGAGTCCATCGAGCGAACCGGCATTCGTCTTACGGACCTAAAGACCGTTGTTCTCACGGAAGATACAACCCCGGAAAACTCATCGTCCGACATTGAGGTTCTCGGACTTGACGACTGGCTCGCTCGCGGCGATGCTTTGGATAACTCGGTTCTGCCCGAGGGACCGAAGCCGGACGATTTAGCGGCCATCGTTTATACGTCGGGCACAACGGGCAATCCCAAAGGGGTCATGCTCTCACACGCAAACATCGTCTCGAACGTCGTTGATTCGGCCTCGACCATTGCAAACGACGTTTTGCGTCCTGACTTTCAGCTGCTCTCGTTTTTGCCGCTATCGCACACATTCGAGCGTACGGCAGGTTACTACCTGCCGCTCGGACTGGCGTTGACCGTGACGTTCACGAGGTCCATTGCCCTGCTCGGAGATGACTTAAAGATCGTGCGTCCGCACATGCTCATCTCCGTGCCGCGCATCTACGAGCGCGTTTATTCGAAGATTTCCGAGACGGTTCGGAAGTCCTCTCCGATTTCTCGCTTCCTTTTTAATGCCTGTATCGAAGCCGGCTGGCGAAATCACTGCCGCGCCAACAAGATGTCCGTCCCGTTCTCGTGGGCAGCTCCTTTGGACGGCATCATCGGTCCCTTATTGCGTAAGAAAATTGCTCCGAAGGTCTTAGGGGCGTTCGGCGGACGCCTGGACCTTGCAATTGCAGGGGGCGCCGCCTTGAGTGGTCCGGTCGCCAAACTTTTCTGCGGTCTCGGAATGCACATTGTTCAGGGCTACGGCATGACCGAATGCTCTCCGGTTATTTCCGTTAATACGAAAACCCTGAATGACCCGCGCACGGTCGGCGAACCGATTCCGGAAGTCCAGCTACGTTTGGATCCGGAAACCAAAGAAATTCAAGTTCGATCCCCGAGCGTCATGCAAGGCTACTGGCATCGCCCCGAAGAAACGGCGCAAATCATCCGCGACGGATGGCTTTGCACGGGAGACGTGGGCGAGATCGATCAAAACAATCAGCTTCGCATTCGTGGTCGTATTAAGGAAATTATCGTCACGAGTACAGGCGAAAAAGTTCCGCCCGTGGATTTGGAAAATGCGCTGGAAAACGATCCCTTGTTCACACAGGTCTGTGTCATCGGCGAAGACCGGCCTTACATCACGTTCTTGGCCGTCGTGGATGAAAAAGAGTGGGAGGTGCTTGCCAAGCGTTACGACGTCGACCCGAAAGACCCCGAGTCCTACAAGAAACCGGTTGTTCGAGCAGCCATCATGCGTCGGGCCAAAGTGGCCGCTGCCGGATTCCCGCACTACGCTTTGCCGCGTAACGTAGTGATTTCGCCAGAACCTTGGTCCGTGGAAAACGGGCTTCTGACGCCGACGCTGAAAATTAAGCGCGGCCCCTTGTGTAAGAAATTTGCGCAAGAAATCGAGTCCATGTACGCCATCCACAACAAATAGCACCCTCTGCTTGCACGCACTGCGTGCTTGCGCCGTGTTCGGGCCGGACTTCGTCCCCTTATCGGACAGGTCCGGCTTTTTGCCTTTGGACTCGTAAACGTAGCTCCCGTGTCCTTGAGAGGTTTTCCCCTGAAGGTTATCATGCACAAAGCTTTAGGCTCCGCCTGTTTTACGTCTTTTTTTCTTTGATTTTTTCATCCGCATCCCCGAAACAAAACGGGTGCGATAGACCACAAACACATAAGATTCTTATGGCAGGAAACACGTCTCAAACTACCGTCGGCAAACTTCTTCCCAACTGGGCGATTCGACTCACCGATCGCGTCATGGATTTTTATATCAATCGCTATCTGACATGCGATCCGGTGATTCTCGATAGACCGCCTGCTCCGGTTGACGGACACAAGTACCTGATGTACATGCATGTGCCGTTTTGTAAAACTTTGTGCTCGTATTGCACGTTCCACCGGTTTTTGTTTAAAGAACACACAGCACGTGCGTATTTCGTGAATCTTCGCAAAGAAATGGAATACGTCAAAGATCTCGGATACGACTTTACGGGCCTGTATGTCGGCGGCGGCACGACAACGATTATCGAAGAAGAACTCGTAAAGACCTTAGAGCACGCGAAAACACTCTTTCCTGGCATTAAAGAAGTTTCGTGCGAGACCGATCCCTTGCAAATTGCCGATCCCTCTTTCAAGCGTCTGAAAGGACTTGTTGACCGCATGAGTATCGGCGTGCAAAGTTTTGATGATTCGATTTTGAAGATGACAGAGCGGTACGACAAGTTCGGTTCCGGTGCCGTCGTTTACGACCGCCTTACGCAGGCACTCGAGCTTTTCCCGACGACAAACATCGACATGATTTTCGGTTTTCGCGGACAAAACCTTCAGATGTTGCGCCGCGACATGGAACTGCTGATGCAGTTAAATCCCCGCCAAATTACGACCTATCCGCTCATGGTCACAAGCCAGACAAAAAAGAGCGTCAAAGGGACCATTGCCGCCAAAGGAGACGAACTTGCCGACCAGTATCGCGTTATCATGGAAACACTCGGCTCGAGATACCGGCAACTGACAAGTTGGACATTCGGTCGTACGCACGACGAGGGCATCGATGAGTACGTTGTCGATAACGACGAGTATCTCGGAGTCGGCTCCGGAGCATTTAGTTTTTTGAACAACAACCTGTACGTCAATACATTCAGCCTGCGCCGCTACGGCGAACGCATCGCCGCCGGGAAAACCGGCGTTGAGCGGCAACGAATCTTTGACAAGCACGCCGTTTTGCAGTACCGCTTGATGCTCGGCGTTTTCTCTGGTCGCTTATCGCGTAAATATTTCCGCGATGTTTACGGGGTCAATTTGGATACAGCACTATTAAAAGAGATGCTTGCACTACGCCTTGTTGGCGCCATTGAAGACGACCCGGAAAATAAAGATCGTATCATCGTGACGGAAACCGGAAAATTCCTCGGCCTCGTGATGATGAAGGCGTTTTATTCGGGCATGGATAACGTGCGTGCCGAACTGCGTAAACCACTCAGAGAAATTGATATGTAACGAACCCGAGGAGTTTTCCGATGACTGAATTTCCCATAAAGATGAATCCGCGTACGGAAACCCCGAAGGGATTGCGTCTTCACATCGGACTTTTCGGCAAGCGCAATGCCGGCAAATCGTCTCTGATGAATGCGCTTCTCAATCAGGACATCTCGATTGTCAGCCCCGTTGCCGGAACAACGACCGACCCGGTGGAAAAAGCGGCCGAGTTTGCACCGCTCGGTCCGGTTGTTTTCATCGATACGGCAGGTATCGACGACACGGGCTCGCTCGGAGAGCAGCGCACGGAGCGCTCCAAATCAGTCTTTTCCTGGATGGATTTAGCTCTGATTGTCACAACAGCCGATGTCTTCGGAGATGCGGAAGCAGACCTTCTTGCTAAGGCGCGCAAACAATCCGTGCCGAGCATCCTGGTGTTTAACAAAATCGATTCGGTTCCGCTCTCCGAGTCGTTTCGAATCCGCGCGCAATCTTTCGGGATCCCGTTTTGTGAAGTCTCGGCACAAAGCCGAGACGGCGTTGAGGCTTTGCGCGCGCTGATGGTACATGTTTTATCGACGCTTCACGAGCCCGATCCGGACTTTCTTTCCGGCCTTGTCAAGCCGGGCGATACGGTCGTTCTTGTCACACCGATTGATACCGGCGCTCCGAAGGGACGCTTGATCTTGCCGCAAGTTCAAGCCGTTCGTTCCGTCCTGGATGCCGATGCCCAATGTGTGGTCGTTCGAGAAAATCGCCTTGCTCAGATTCTCGCTTCTTTAAAGGCGCGACCGGCGTTTGTCATGACCGACAGCCAAGTGGTTCGCAACGTGGTGAAGGTTGTCCCCGAGAGTATTCCCGTAACGACGTTTTCCATTGAAATGTCCGTTATGAAGTCGGATTTAACAGCGTTAGCGCGCGGTGCAGCGGCCCTTACGACGCTAAAGCCCGGCGACCGCGTCATGATTTGCGAAACTTGTTCGCACCATCCGCAACCCGATGACATCGGACGCAAGAAGATTCCGCGCTGGCTCGCACAAAGAATCGGCGGAGCAATCGAAACCGACATTGTTGTCGGGAAAGACTTCCCGTCGGATTTAACGCCGTACAAAATCATCATCCAATGCGGGGGCTGTGTCGTCACGCGCCGTCATATGCTCGCGCGATTACGCGCCTCCCAAGAACAAGGCGTTCCGATGACAAATTACGGAATCGCCATCAGTTTTCTGCAAGGCGTTTTAACGCGTGCTTTAAGTTTGCACCCGCAAGCGCTTGAAGCCTACAACAAGGAAAAAGCTCGCTTACAAGGATTGCTCGCCCCATGACAACGCCAGCCTTAATAGCTTTACTCGGGAAGACTGTATTTACCGATAGCGATCTTGCGCTGTTACTTACCTTACAAGAGCCGACCGAATGCCGAGCACTTTATGGCGAGGCCTACAAAAGAACCGAAGCCGTCCTCGGCAATGCCGTTTATATGCGCGGTTTAATTGAGGTAAGTAATCTTTGCGTCTACGACTGCCGGTATTGCGGAATCCGTAAGAGTAATCACACGTTGACGCGCTATACGCTCACAAAAGAAGAGATCCTTCAGGCTGCCGAACGCAGTTTTCGCGCCGGGTACTACTCGCTTGCCTTACAAAGCGGAGAACGCGACGATGCGCGGTTCGTCGAATTTATTGCCGATGTTTTACACGATTTGCATGCCTTAAGTCTTTCAATGGGCATTCAAAATGGGTGCGGATTTACGCTTTCTTTCGGAGAGCAATCCCGCGAAACCTATGAGTATTGGGCAAAGGCCTCCGGCAACCGAACTGCGCTTCGGTATTTGCTGCGCCTTGAAACAAGTAATCCGAAGCTATTTGAGAGAATTCACGGTCATGGTTCTCGCCGAAAAACCTTAATCGAACGGTATATGGCCCTATCGGACTTGCGCCGGACAGGATACCAAGTCGGCACGGGCGTCATAATCGGCATTCCGGGACAAACCATCGAGGACCTTATCGCCGATTTGAGGGCCTTTGAGCGCATCGATGCCGACATGTTCGGCATGGGGCCGTACATTGAAAGCGAAGACGGCGATATGCACGCCGAAGGCATGATGGAAAAAACACAGCTTTTGACGCTGACACTGAACATGCTTGCCGTCACACGCTTGATGTTTCCGACCTGCAATATCGCGGCAGCAACAGCTCTGGAATCGCTCGTGCCAGGCGGCCGCGTTCTCGGAATCGGCGCCGGTTGCAATGTCGTAATGCCGAACCTGACCCCGACACGCGCCCGCGTCAACTATCGGCTGTACCGAAAGAAAACCGACGCGGAACAAGAGCAAGTTCCTCTGAGCGTTCTCGAAAAAGACATCGAGAGTACCGGTCGGCGCGTTGCCAAGTTCCGTCTCGGGTCTTCGGCCCACTTTCGTCAACGCTTTAACCTTGCGGCTGACTAAGGATGCTGTCGGTCACCCCCCGAAGGCTCCCGAACACGCGGCTAAATCCATTTTCTTTTGCCCAGCAATCCACCGGCTCACTGCCGTTATAGCCGGTTGTCACCAAATACACCGGCATACCGGCGCTTTGTGCAGCAAAGGCATCATTGGAACTGTCGCCGACCATAACAGCCTCATTTCGCACAACACCGAGTTTATCGCAAGCAAACCAGAGCATTTCCGGATGGGGCTTAACGGTCGCTGCATCGCCGGCTGCGACCACGCAGTCGACGCGTCCGGCAAGGTCTTTTTCCCGAACGATGGCCTCGGTCATATTGCGCGGTTTGTTGGTGACGATGGCAACCTTCATGCCACTTGCTCTAAGTCTGGCAAGACTCTCGAAAACATCGGGAAACACGGTGCTATGCGAACTTCCGCTTCGAACCATGATGTCGCAGTAAACGGAAATAGCCTTATGAATGGCATCACTACTCACGGCAAGGCGGCTGGCTCGAAACACATTTTCCATCAGGTCGATAACGCCGCGCCCGACCATGGACGAAACCTGTACTGTCGTCAACGGAGGCTTCTCCAATCCCTTTAACATTTGGTTTAACCCGTAGGTCAAATCGGGAATCGTATCGATGAGCGTACCATCCAAGTCAAATAAAACCGCTTTGATTTGCATTTGTTTCCTTCATTAGCACCATTTTGAGTGGCTCAATTCTAAACTTTACCCCACCGACGATTTATCCCGGAGACGCCGATGTCTTTTTTAAAAGAATACATTGAAGACCTCAGAGAGCTCGTGAACCTCGATGCCGGAACAGCTAATACGGCCGGCGTTACGCGTGCAGCGCAGATTATGAAAGACCATTTTGAGTCCATCGGCTTTACGTGCGAACTCGTCGATTTCGGACCGCGTGTCGGTGCCGGGCTTCTGGCCCGCAACAAACCTGACGCCACCCGTTACGACGTTCTTTTTAATGCACACCTCGATACGGTGTTTCCGGACGGAACAGCCGCTGCACGTCCGTTTTCCATCGAGGGTTTTTTAGCGCGAGGTCCGGGATGCGCCGATTGCAAAGCCGGTGTTCTTTCCATCTTTTATGCCTTGAAGATGGCTCGCCCCGAAGACTTAGAACGCCTTTCCATTGCTGTTGCTTACAACCCGGACGAAGAAACCGGTTCGCTTTTCTCCGACTCGTGGCTTTCCGCACTCGGCGAAAAATCCGACTGCGCTCTCGTCTGTGAGGCTGCTCGCCCTAACGGAGAACTCGTGCGTGCACGCAAGGGGATTTCCATCTATACGGTGAAATTCACGGGGCGCGCCGCCCATGCCGGCAACAATCCAGAGGAGGGTCGCAGTGCGCTTTTAGCCGCCGCACGTTTTGTCCTGGAAGCGGACAAACTCAATGACTTTAAGAACGGCTCGACCATCACGGCCGGCATCATGCACTCGGGGACCGTCAGTAACGTCATTCCGGAAAATGCCTATGTGGAATTCGATACCCGCTACTGGACCAATGAGGAGCAACAACGCCAGAAAGTCGCCCTAAAGGAACTTGCCGCTCGCAACTGGGGCGAGGATATCGTGACGACGTTTGAACAAAATACGTTTAAAGCGGCGATGCCCTTTTCCGATGCCACAAAAGCCTTGGTCGAAAAAATATCCGACGCAGCCCGAGAAGTGGGCTTTACGGCGGAATTTGTCGAAGCCGGGGGCGCCTCGGACGGCAACAACTTGGCCTTGATGGGAACCCCGGTCATCGACGGCTGCGGTCCTTCAGGCGGCGGTTATCATACCGACCACGAATACCTGCGCCTAGACACTGTCGAGGAACGTTCTTTAATGCTCAAGAAGTTCCTCGAGTTGCTCTAATCTTTCGGTGCCTTTCCCTCGTTAAAGAACGGCAGCAAAGGCCTGAGCTACGTACGCCACGTTCGACGTATTCAGTCCGCAAATGCAGACACGACCGTTTCGCACGGCATAGATGCCGAACTCCGTTGCCAGGCGGTCCATCTGCTCGGGCGTAAAGCCCGTAAAGGAGAACATTCCTCCCTGTCGCGTGACAAAACTAAAGTCGCGCTTGGCACCGATCTTTTCCGTTTCTTGAGCCAAAGCATGTCGCATCGCGCGAATTCGGTCACGCATGGCCGCAAGCTCGGCCTCCCAACGCGCGCGCTTAGCCGGATCGGAGAGCACGCCTGACACGATGCGACTGCCGAACGACGGAGGATTGGAGTAGTTCGCACGGGCCAGTGCTTCGATTCGAGTCGTCACCGCATCGGCTTGTTTCTTCGAGCCGGTGACAACCGTCAGAGCCCCGACACGTTCACTGTATAGACCGAAACTCTTTGAATACGATGTGGCCACAAGGAAGTTCAAGTCCGACTCGGCAAAAAGACGAATGGCCGCCGCATCCGCATCAAGCCCGTCGCGGAAGCCCTGATACGCCATATCAAGAAGCGGAACCAATCCGTGTGACCGGCATAACTCAAGTAATTGAGCCCACTGCTCGATGGTTAAATCGTACCCGGTCGGATTGTGGCAACACGAGTGGAAAATCGGCATGGCCCCGGCAGGAAGCTTTGACACGTCCTCGAGCATTCCGGGAAAGTCCACACAAAAATGCGCCGCATCGTAGTAACGGTACTTTTGAACCTTCATTCCGGCAAGACGCATGATGCTGTCGTGGTTACCCCACGTCGGGTCACTCGAGGCACCGATTGTTGCGCCGCATACGTTACGCATGAAGTCCGCCGCGAGCTTAATGGCTCCCGTTCCGCCCAAGGCCTGAATCGTACACGCGCGTCCCGACTGCACCACATCGCTTTGCTCGCCGAAAACCATCTTTTGCGTCAATTCTCGATAGGCAGCAAGTCCCCGAATCGGCAGGTACGTATTGGGCAATCCCGCCCCGATCAATGCCTCTTGCTCTTGACGCACGACATCGAGCACTTTGGGCTTGCCTGTTTCGTCCAAATACAGACCGACCCCGAGATTGACTTTCTCGGGACGAGAATCTGCCAGATACTTAGCCGTCACACCGAGAATGGCATCCGGCGCCGCTGCCTGAACATTTGCAAAGACTTCCGTCATAGGGGCCTCCCGCTCCGTTAATCGAATTTTTGACCTTGTTCCCGCGTGGTTCTGAACTGAACTTGCGGCCAATGCTTCATCGTTGTCTGAAGGTTATAAATAGACGTAGCCATATAGCAAGTATTACCCTCACTGTCTTTGGCAAGGCGCGATGCCTGCTCGGCACAGAACTGCTTACGCGTTTCCTCATCCGGAAAGACAAGCCACCTTGCCGTTGACACATCCGTTGCCTCATAAATGGCATCAACACGGTATTCGGTTGCTAATCGTTGCGCCACAATTTCAAATTGTAAAGGACCGACGGCTCCGAGCATTAAGTTACCGAATTCTCCCTCGAAAACCTGAATCGCGCCCTCCTCGCCGAGTTCTTTAAGACCCTGATGGAGTTGCTTTCCTTTCAAAGGATCTTTGGCGCGTGCCGAACGAAAGAGTTCGGGAGCAAAGTACGGAATTCCCGTAAATCCGAGCTTTTCCCCGCATGTGAGCGTATCACCGATGTGTAGCTGGCCGTGGTTATAAATACCGATGATGTCGCCGGCATAGGCGTGCTGCATATGAATGCGCTCATTGGCCATAAATGTCAGCGCATTTTGTATCTTCATTTCTCGTTCAAGACGGACGTGCTCGACTTTCATGCCGGGCTCATACTTACCGGAACACACACGTAAGAAGGCAATGCGGTCCCGATGACGCGGGTCCATATTGGCCTGAATCTTAAAGACAAACCCGGTAAAGTCCGGTTCCGTCGGTTCCACGCGGCGAGCCCCGGCATCGCGGCCGAGCGGAGCAGGCGCCCATTGAACGAGTGCTTCTAGCACGTCTTTCACACCGAAATTATTAATTCCGGATCCGAAAAAGACCGGGCTTTGCTCTGCGCACAAGAATTTTTCCAAATCAAAGGCTTCGCTTGCACCCTGAATCAGTTCGACGGAATCACGCACTTGTCCGATTTCCATCGGATAGAGCGCGTCAAGTCGCGGATTGTCCAGTCCTTCGATCAGCTCGGTTTGTCCGCCCAAATGGTCTTGCCCGGGGGCAAACCGCACCAAGTGATTCTTAAGAAGCGAGAAAACGCCGCGAAACGATTTTCCCATGCCAATAGGCCAAGTGATTGGAACGCACGAAAGATGCAGCACGCTTTCGATTTCATCTAATAGGTCAAGGGGATCTCTGACCTCACGGTCCATCTTGTTGATAAACGTGATAATCGGGGTATTGCGCATGCGGCAAACATTTAAGAGTTTGATTGTCTGCGCTTCGACACCCTTGGCCGCATCGATGACCATCACGGCCGAATCGACGGCCGTCAAAACTCGGTATGTATCTTCGGAAAAGTCTTCATGCCCCGGCGTGTCAAGTAGATTGATGATGTATCCTTCATACTCGAACTGCATCACCGAACTTGTCACGGAAATTCCGCGTTGTTGCTCGACTTGCATCCAGTCACTGGTAGCATGGCGGGCGGCTTTGCGCCCCTTGACGGCTCCGGCAAGCTGAATCGCCCCTCCGAAAAGAAGCAATTTCTCCGTTAATGTTGTTTTTCCGGCGTCCGGATGCGAAATAATGGCAAACGTACGACGGCGTCGTACTTCGGATTCAATAAAAGGCAATGGCATTTATCCGTGCGCCTGCGGCGCGATTAAAAACGTCCCTTTTGCATGTCGGGCATCAGGGACCGTTTCGTTAAACAGATTTCTTTCGGGGTGCAATTTTCCTCCATCGGACAACATCGTCGCAACGGGAAAGCCCTCTTTTTTCCAAAAAACAACCGCGATTTCTCATGATTTTTTAACTTAACGCAGAAGAATTTCCTTTTTTCACTTTATTTCTCGGAGTCCTGTCAATACAATTGCGCCCCAGTAAGTGGCCCTCGAAAGTGTCGTTCGAGGTGGACTTCAGTCATGGAGAAAAATTACTATGAGTTACTTTCCGCAATGGAAACTCAAAACCGATGGCGTCATCGCTCCTGATGAACGCCTTCCCGCAAATCAAATGGTCGCCTTGGGCTTGCAACACGTCGTTGCGATGTTCGGGTCGACGATTCTTGCCCCGATCTTGATGGGTTTTGATCCGAACGTTGCCGTGTTAATGAGCGGCGTCGGAACACTCCTGTTCTTCCTGATTGTCGGCGGACATGTCCCGAGTTACCTCGGTTCCTCGTTTGCCTTCATCGGTGTCGTCATGGCGGCAACCGGCTATGTCGCAGGGTCCGGTGCCAACGCCAACATTTCCGTTGCTTTGGGCGGCATCGTCGTATGCGGCATTCTTTACGCCATCGTCGGTTTGATTGTAATGGCAATCGGCGTACAGTGGATTGAAAAGCTGATGCCGCCGGTCGTCACCGGTTCGGTTGTTGCCGTCATCGGCTTGAATCTGGCACCCACGGCCGTGCACGGATGCGGTAGCGGAACGTTCGAAGGCTGCATGGCCCTGTTTACGGTCTTGAGCGTCGGTCTTGTTGCCGTCTACACACGCGGTCTGACGCAAAAACTGCTGATTTTGGTCGGTCTGGCCATTGCTTACATCCTCTATGCGATTCTCACGAATGGCATGGGTCTTGGAAAGCCGATTGACTTTTCCGTCATTGCCAATGCGGCCTGGCTCGGAATGCCGATGTTTAGGACCCCGGTCTTCCAATTAAACGCTATCGTCCTCATTGCCCCGGTTGTCATTATTCTGGTTGCCGAAAACCTCGGTCACATCAAAGCCGTTACGGCCATGACCGGCCGGAACCTTGACCCGTACATGGGGCGCGCGTTCTTATCCGACGGTATCGCCACCATAATAGCCGGCTCCGTGGGCGGTCCCGGTGTGACGACCTACGGTGAAAACATCGGTGTGATGGCAGCTAACCGCGTGTACTCGACGCTTCTTTTCGTCATTGCGGCCTTCTTTGCCATCCTTTTGGGCTTCTCTCCGAAGTTCGGCGCTCTGATTCAGACGATTCCGCAGCCCGTGCTCGGCGGTTGCGCGGTGGTTGTCTTCGGGTTGATTGCCGTGGCCGGTGCCCGGATTTGGGTTGTCAACCAAGTTGACTTCGGACAGAACCGCAATCTCATCGTGGCTGCTGTCACGATGATTCTCGGCGGCGGTGACTTTACATTAAATCTCGGCGGCTTCTCTTTGGGCGGCATCGGAACAGCGACATTCGGCGCCATTCTGCTCAATGCCATCATGAGCTATAAGAAAGCCTAAAGACAAAGATAAAGCGTTGATAAAAACCTCCGAATCTTACGATTCGGGGGTTTTTTCGCCTTTAAAGCGCATGATCTTAAAGACGTAGACAATCCAGACAGCCCATAGACCCATCGTAATGAGCGCAGGACCGACGGACGTATTGTCCGGTATATATTTTTGGAACAGAAAACCCGCAATCACGGAAATGGCCACGCAACCGAAAAACACATTCACAAGGCGAAGCACCAAGTAGTACCACTTCGGGCGAGAGGGCGCTCCCTCGGCCAGTAATGCGTCCGTTGCCTTCTCAGCGCGTTCCTTTCTAAAGCGTTTTTGCTTTCCCATGCCGGAATTCCTATGCGTTATCGCTCCGCCGCTCGGCAGAACGTGTCCTTAATTTGATCCAGTAGCTTTCGGTCTTTTTGCGCCCACGCCAGATGCCGCAGTCGGGCAAGTTTTTCCGGTAGGTGCTCCGCATCGCTTTCTCGATATGTGAAGGTTACACGAATCGAGTCATGAGAGAGTCTTTCTCCCCGTACAAGATAGAGCGAACCGGCGGTCTGACCGAAAGGCGCTACCTTTTCAATCATCTCTCCACCCGGCATCAACGTGACGGTATCTTCAAAAGAAAACGTCTCAAATTCGATTTTACGACGGATGACGCACCGAGCTCCGTCCGACTTTTCCTCTATGAGAACAACACCCTTGAGTGTCTCAATATAGGCCTGCGGGCGACGCGCAAAATCCTCAAGCCCGCGACAAAACGCTTCAAGCGTCATATTCGCTTGCACGGAATGCTCGTAAGCTAAAACGTATTCGGACACCGCTCTTACCCCTGCTGTTTTCCGGTCTGTAGGTGACCTTCAAGCCACTGACTATACCGGCTCATCAGGAAACTGAAGAAAAAGTAAATCGCGGCAACGAAGATATAGCCTTCGCGGAAAAAGTCTCTCCAAACAGCATCGCCTAGAGCAAGAGACAGGCTTCCCGTCAAATCGTGCATAGAGACAACCGTCACGAGCGACGTATCCATAAACGTTGACAGAAGACTGTTGACAAAGGCCGGAATGACCGCCACAAGAGCCTGCGGCAAAATCACATACAGATATTTTTGGCAACACGAAAGCGCTAGCGAATCGGCCGCAAGAAACTGTCCGAGAGCAATGGTCTGCAATCCGCCGCGCACGGTTTCGGCCATATAAGCGGCTTGGAAAAGAATAATCCCGCCGGCAACGCGCCAGAACGGATCAATGCGAACATCGGCCGGCAGCCACAGGGGAACAACAAAACTAGCCACAAACAAAACCGTAATAAGCGGCACCCCGCGCACCAACTCAATGTATCCGATAGAAAGATTACGAATCACCGCCAAGCGACTGCGACGCCCCAGAGCCAAAAAAATGCCGATCGGGATAGAAACAGTCATCCCTAAAAGCGTCAAGATTACCGTTAAGGGCAAGCCGCCCCAGCTATCCGAATCGATACGAGACAGACCGAAAAGGCCACCTTGCATCAGTGTGAAAAAGACAAAAAAGGCAACAATCCACCCGAAAGCAAGCCACTTAGCACCGGTACGCGTCCAAAATCTCGGATAGGCCGTCACGATGAGCATGCCGATAATCGAGATCATGGCAACAGCCGGTCTCCACTGCAATTCGTACGGATAGCGTCCGAAAATAATCAAGCGCCATTTTTCGGCGACAAAGCCCCAGCAGGCACCCGATGCGGCATAGCAGGCTTTGGGGTCGGGACTAAAGACCGCCTGCGTCACTCCCCAATTAAAGAGATAAAACGCCGTGATGCACAGCAAAAATCCGACAATCAGTGTCACAGCTGTGGCAAAACGCGAGTAAAAGAATCGGTCGCGCAGGCTCTTGAGGGAAAAATAACCAGTCTGATTTCTCATACTGTCACCGAGGAGCCTGGAGCACGCGTGCATTGAGAGTATTCATGCAAACGCTGATAATCAGATTTAAAACCAGATACACGGCCATGATGATGACGATGACCTCAAGGGCCTGACCCGTTGAGTTAATCGACATATTTCCGACAGCCACTAAGTCCGGATAACCGATGACAACAGCCAGTGACGAGTTTTTCGTCAGATTCATGAATTGACTGGCAAGCGGCGGAATCGCCAAACGCATCGATTGTGGGAAAATGATGTAGCTGACGACCTGTGTTTTCGTCATGCCGAGTGAAAGCGCACCGTTCCACTGACCGCGCGGAACAGCCAAGACACCGGCACGGACGATTTCTGCAATCGAAGCCGAGGTAAAAAGCGTCAATCCAAGCCAAAGGGCCAAAAATTCAGGCGAGAGTACCGCTCCCCCTTCGATGGCAAATCCGTCAATAAAGGGCTTACTCCAACCGCCGACAACGCCGAATCCGATCCACGTACCGACAAATGCAACTACGGCGGCACCGAGCCCGGAAAGCGAAGCCATGAGTTCTGTCATGCGCCTTTGGCAGCGATCGCGTACTAAGAGAAACACCAAGACGGCGATGACACACGAAAAAACGAGAGCTAAAGTCCCCTCACGAGGTACGGCCACCTGAAGACCAGCCTTCGAGAGCAAGGCCCACTGTCCGAAGTGCAACGCCTCGCCTGCCGTCGGCAGTAACTCGGTAATGACCAGATAAATGGCAAAGAGTTGAATAATGAGCGGGATATTGCGGTAGACCTCAACGTGTGCCGTCCCGAGCGCTTGCAAAATCGGGTGCTCGGCCAGACGCATTAGTCCGACGAGAACTCCGAGAATCAAGGCAGAAATCACCGAGAAGATTGACACGCGGATGGTATTGACCATGCCGACGACAAACGCATGCCACATAGCATCGGTCGATTGAAAGGCCACGAGAGACTCGCCGATGTCAAAGCCGGCTGAGTTAAACAGGAACGCAAAGCCGCTGCGAATATGGCGTGCCGCCAAGTTTTCCGAAACATTCTCGGACAGAATCCAAACGAAGGCCAAGACAACGGCAATGGCCGCACCTTGGATGAGCCATTCGGAACGACGACGAGCTGCCTCACGACGTCGCCAGGCTTCGTCTCCGATTACGCGTTCTTCGGTTGGGTTTGTCATAGGGAAAAGGACTTCTCTTCTCGCAAAGAGAAGGCATTATAGATTCTCGGTTGCGTCCTCTTCGCTTCGTGCTCTGAAAACAACGCGCCTGCGCAAGCGTTGTCGTTTGCGCAGGCTTAGCGTTTTAATCCGATTGCGTTAGCGAATCGGCGGCGCATACATCAACCCACCGTGCGTCCAAAGATTATTGAGCGCGCGCGGCAGATTAAGCGGTGTCTTCGGTCCGAAGTTGGCCGTCCAACTCTCGCCGTAGTTACCGACCTGCTTGATAATCCGATACGACCAATCCTTATCTAAACCGAGCAATTTTCCCGTATCGTCTCCGGTTCCGACAAGGCGCATCACCTGCGGATTCTTACTCGTGGCTCGGACCTGATCGACATTGGCCTTTGTCAGATTGTTTTCCTCGGCTTCAAGCATCGTGTAAAAGGACCAACGCACAATCTGGAACCATTCGTCATCGCCGCGACGCACGGCCGGACCCAAGGGTTCCTTGGAAATGGTTTCCGGAAGGATGGTGTAGTCATCGGGATTACGAGCACGGGTTCTGGCACCGGCCAAATCGCTCATGTCCGTGGTGTAGACCTGACAACGTCCGGACAAAAAGGCACCTTGCGTGGCCTCGGTCGTATCAAACATCACCGGCTTGTACTTCATCTTGTTAGCCGTAAAGTAGTCAGCAAGTGCCTGCACGGAACTTGTTCCCGATTGCACGCAAATGGTGGCACCGTTCAGTTTTTTCGCCGTCGTGACTTTCAGGCTCTTCGGAACGATAAATCCCTGCCCGTCATAGTAGTTAATCGCAGCGAACACAACGCCCAAACTCGCATCACGCGTTAGAGACCATGTTGTGTTACGCGCCAAAATATCCACTTCCCCGGACTGCAAGGCTGTAAAGCGTTGCGGAGAAGAAAGCGGGACAAACTTGACTTTGGATGCGTCACCCAAAACGGCCGCCGCCGCTGCGCGGCAGGTATCGACATCCAAGCCCGTCCAGCGACCTTGAGAGTCCGCTGCAGAAAACCCGGGGGCTGCCGTATTCACACCGCAAATTACTTGACCGCGAGCCTTAACCGCATCCAGAACCGGACCGGCCTGCACGTAGCAAGAGGCACTCGCCAAAACCAAAGCACAGGTAAGAGCACTAAGCTTCACGACAAAATCCTCTAAAAAGAAAGAAAACAAGTCACCGATCATGACAAGGCACAAAGTTTACCGAGGAAAAAACGACGTGTTGTCCGTTTGACGAAAGAAGCTTTGTTCATTGCGTTTCATCAAACCAAGCAGGTCTTTTCCGTAGAAGGTTTTCCTAGGTTTTCAGGCTTTCTTGCTCCCCTGCGCTTTTCTTTCCGTCTTCTTACGTTCGGTCTTTGCACGCAGGGCTTCTCGAGGTTCAAATTCAAATCCAATCTTTCCGGTCTGCTTATCGAGCACAAGGTAAGCTTTGAATTTGCGATGCGTTCGGTTGCTGACAAAACCCGGCAAGAGGGAACTTTTTCCTTCTGTGAGGATTTTTTTGCACTCCTCCGGCGAAATCGGTTGCTGCAAAATCACGCGTCCGCACCTGAAATCACACGTTTGTTTTCCGAGCGTGTGCTCACAGAAAAAGCTCGTAGCGCCTTGCACAACACGTCCGCCGCACTTGGGACACGTGCCGATAACCGGCAATCCGGAAATGTCCTCCTGCGCTTCGGGTTTTTCTTCCTGCCCGAAATCAAACTCCAACTTTTTCTCCGGTGTCAGTTTCAAAGCCGCCGAGAAAGGCCGTCCTATCTTGCTGACAAACCCCGTGAGCGGCCCGACCGAGCCATCGGCAAGAAGTTTTTCGACCTCTTCGGGCTCGAAAGTCCTGCCTCCCGGGTGTTTTGGAAGGCTAAAGTCACATGCCGGATTCATGCATGCATACCGCCGATAGTTTTCAACGATTTCTCCACCGCATTTCGGGCAACGGTGCTTTAAGTGTGCCGGGTTTTCCACAGGGACCGTATCGCCTTCGTACTGTTTGGCAGCCGCCACGATATGCGTTGTCATTTCGCGAATTTCCCGCATAAAGTCGCTACGTTGCAACTTGCCCTTTTCAATCTGCGAGAGCTTGTATTCCCACTCTCCGGTTAGAGCCGGATTGGATAAAACACCGATTCCGAGCCCTTCGATAAGAGTAAAGAGCTGTTTGGCCTTGGCACTCGGAATCAGTTCCCGCCCTTCTCGGCGGATGTACCGTTGCTCAATTAGGTTTTCAATAATAGCCGCACGCGTGGCCGGAGTTCCGAGCCCCTTTTCGGCCATCGCATCACGCAATTCGTCATCCTTGACAAGTCGACCGGCGCCTTCCATGGCCGAGAGCAGTGTTGCTTCCGTATACCGAGCCGGCGGCTTTGTCTGGCAATCCTCGCGCTTGACGGAAATCGTCTTGACAGCGTTCTTACCGTTAAGCGGACACAACGTGGCTTCCGAACCAAGCTGCATTTTGCCGTAAACCTCCATCCATCCGGGCAAAACCAGAACCTTGCCTTCGGTCTTAAAAGCATCCTGACCGACTGTCGTAATCCGCGTCGTCACATCATATTCGGCGGTCGGATAGAAAACGGCAATAAAACGTCTTAAAACAAGGTCATAAATCTTCTTTTCAGCCTCGGTCAGGGCGCCGTTCGGGGCCTGAAGCGTCGGGATGATGGCAAAGTGATCGCTAATCTTGGCATTGTCGAAAATGCGCTTTGTCGGATGTACCCACTTTTGCGCGACCACCCGGTCGGCGAATGTACCGACATCTTTGTTCCCCGACAGCATCTGAAGGGTTTTGTACACGGTCTTCACGTAATCTTCGGGTAGCACGCGCGAATCCGTTCTCGGATACGTCAATGCCTTGTGCTTTTCGTAAAGAGCCTGGGCAATCGAAAGCGTTGTTTTAGCTGAAAAACCGAATCGATTATTCGCCTCTCGCTGCAAACTCGTCAAGTCATAAAGTTGCGCACACAAACTTGTCGTTCGTTTGCTCGTTTCGGTTACCGTTCCGTTTTTTCCCTGAACACGCGCACAAATTGCATCGGCTTTTTTGCAGTCGAAAATACGCTCGGCTTTCAGTTCCGGTTTTTTTGAATTACGCGAAAACTTCGGGTCAAACCAGCGCCCCGCGTAAGTCGCATCGCCCTGAGAAAACAGAGCTTCGACTTCCCAGTACGGCTGCGTTTTAAAGTTCTTAATTTCGTTTTCGCGCCGCACAACGATAGCAAGCGTCGGCGTCTGAACGCGTCCGACCGTCGTTAAAAAGAACCCGCCGTCCGAACTATTAAAGGCAGTCATGGCCCGGGTTCCGTTAATACCGACAAGCCAGTCGGCTTCCGAGCGAGACCGCGCCGCGTCCGCAAGTTTTGTCATCTCGGCATCGCTTCTAAGATGCGAGAAGGCCTCTTTAATGGCCCCCGGCGTCATCGACTGCAACCAAAGCCGCTCAATTTTTTTCTTCGACTTCGTGGCCTGCATGATGTAGCGGAAAATCAGCTCTCCTTCGCGCCCGGCATCGCATGCGTTGATAACGGTGTCTACATCAGGGCGGCGAAGCAACCGAGCCAGACTCTTCAATTTTTCCCCAGCCTTGGCAATGGGCTTTAAATCAAATGTCGGCGGCAAAACCGGCAGGTGGCCGAAGGTCCACTTTCCACGCTTTACTTCATACTTTTCCGGGCAGGACAACTCCAACAGGTGTCCTAAGGCATTGGCAACAATCCAGTCGCCTCCCTCGTAGTAGTCCCCCTTCTTTTTCATTCCGCCCAAAACGCGGGCAATATCGGTCGCCACCGAGGGTTTTTCGGCAATAATCAGCTTGGTCATGATTCCTCTCTGGGCGCCTCGGGCATTTGACAGTTTCCCCCGGATTGTCGGCGCCTTCCTTTTTTATAGAATAGTCAGAGTTTTCGGGAAAAGAGAAGATTTTTCCACCTTCTTTCTTTTTGTTCGTTGTTTTTTAAAAGAAAATTCTCTTTTCCATTTCCTCTGTGAACTGCTAGACCCCGGCGCTCCGCCTTTTTTAGCGACGTAAGGAAGGGAGAGAATCGTTACAATGAGGGCTTTTCCGGGAACTGATCCCGTATCATGGAGATAAAGCCGTGGCCGTCTTGCCGATTGTTCAATATCCTGCCGAAATCCTTGCTCAGTCCTCTCAGGCCGTGACCGTATTTGATGAGGATTTGCGTCGTCTGGCAGCCGACATGGCAGAAACGATGTACGCGGCTCCGGGCATCGGACTTGCGGCGCCTCAAGTCGGAAAAAGCCTCCGTCTGATTGTCATTGATATTTCCGATGAGAAAAACCAACTCTTAGCCCTTGTCAATCCGACGATTACTGCGTCAACCGATACGCTTATCGAAGGGGAAGAAGGGTGTCTGTCACTCCCGGACTTAACGGAAAAAATTAAACGCCCCTCCAAAGTGCACGTCGATGCCTTTGATTTACAAGGAAATTCGATTTCCATGGACTGCGAAGGTCTTTTGGCCGTATGTGTTCAGCACGAGGTCGATCACTTAAACGGCCACGTGTTTATCGACCATCTGAGTCTGCTGAAGAAAAATCGGGCCATCGAAAAACTGGCCAAACTGCGTCGAGAAAAGGCTCGCGAAAAGAAGCACCGTGCCTCCTAACGCAAAACCCCGCTATAGCAGTGCTTGGCCAGCGCCAGGCCGATTGTCCGGATAAAACACTCCGGAAGGTCATGGCCCATACCGGCAATACGTATCAGTTTTGCCCCTTCGATGCACTCGGCAAGTTCCTGTCCTGCCTGCACGGGCAAAAGGGAATCGGCTTGGCCGTGAATCACAAGCGTCGGAACCACCAGTTGACGCAACTTACTGCGGCGATCTCCGCCGGCTAACACGGCCATCAATTGGCGTCGTACGGACTGCTGCGTGACATTCCCATCCTTAAGAACCTGCATGTAGCGAGCCAATTCGACATTGCTGTAGTGCGCCTCTGGGCTTCCGATTGTTTTAAGGAGGTGCGTCAACCGTTTGTAGCGCGTTTGACTGTCGTCCGTTTCGGAGCAGTTTTTAAGCATGCTTCGGACGGCCCGGAACTGTCCGAGACCGGTTCGAGGATTTCCCGTTGCCGTTGAAATACAGGAAAGGGAAACCGTTCTGTGCGGCGCACGAATGGCAAATGCCTGTGCAATCATGCCGCCCAAAGAGACTCCGGCGATATGAACCCGCTCGAGTTTTTGCTCATCAAGGAGAGCTTCGACATCAAAGGCCATATCTTCGATCGAGTACGGAGCTTTAACCGTCCCGCCGCATAAGTACCAGGCAACCGAGCGCACTAAGGACCAAAAAGAAACCGTCTCCGAGCAAAAATCGCTTTGACCGCAATCTCGGTTATCCGGAGTTATGACATGTAGTCCCTGCTGCACGAGCAAACGAATCAAAGATTCAGGCCAGGCACTCGAAGGCATTCCGAGCCCCATCAAAAGAACGAGTGTTGGCAGGGTTCTGTCCCCGTACTCTTTGAAAGCCAACCGACAAATACGATGCATCTAAAACCCTTTGCTCTTTTCTTCAGTCCGCGTTCATATGTACCCCAACACATTCGGGGTGTTTCAGAATTGCGACTCCGGCCGGGACCTCTGAACCCGGTTGCTAAAATGCGTCTGCTCTTATTATATTGGTAGCAGAGGTCTTTTTATGCGCATCATTTTCGCTGGAACCCCGGATTTCGCTGCGGCGTCCCTTCGCGCTTTAATTGAAGCCGGACACGACATTGCTCTCGTTTTAACCCAACCGGACAGACCGAGCGGACGCGGCATGAAACTGAAGGCCTCGCCCGTCAAAGACGTTGCCCTCAAGCACGGTCTGGAAGTCATCACGCCTGAGACTCTTTCCGTTCGCAAGGACCCGATTGGCGCCGAAAAGGTCTTACATCGATTACAAAGCGCCGATGCCGACGTACTTGTCGTTGCCGCCTACGGACTGATTTTGCCCGAAAAAGCGCTGACGGCTACCCTTGGAATCGGACATAATCACTTCCTGACAGCCGTCAACATTCACGCTTCGCTCCTACCGCGATGGCGAGGGGCGGCTCCAATACAACGCGCCATTGAGGCCGGAGACACACAAACCGGCATTTCCATCATGAAAATGGAAAAAGGACTGGATACGGGACCGGTTCTGCTGGTGAAGTCCGTTCCGATTACCTCAACCGAAACAGCGGCAACACTCGCAGAAAAACTCAGCGAGCTCGGTGCTCGCGCTATTGTTCAAGCCTTAGAAAATGCCGAGTCCCTCAAGGCCGTCCCGCAAGACGATACGAAAGCAACCTATGCTCAAAAGTTACTGAAAACGGAATCCGATATCGATTGGAGCACACCTGCTACAGTCCTCGATCGCCGTTGCCGTGCCTTTTTCCCGTTCCCAGGACTTAAGACAGCAGCCTGCGGTGAGACCATTAAGATTTGGGCCTTGCGCCCGGCAGAAGGAACCGGCACTCCCGGCCAGGTACTTTGCGCCAAAAAGCGCCTGGTTGTGGCCTGTGCCGACGGTGCCGTTGAATGCTTACGCCTGCAAAAAGCCGGCAAGCCCGTCATGGACGTTGCGGCCTTTTTGCAGTCTTTCCCCTTGCAGGAAGGAGACGTTTTGAAATGAGCGATCCCTTCGGGCGACTCCTCGGCCCAGCCCTAGATGCGCTCACGCTATTTGAGTCCGGGAAAACCCTTGATGCGGCTGTCGGCGCTTCCTTAACAAATAGGCGAATGCGCCCGGCTTTGCAGGCTGTTTTATATGACTTGACGCGCCGATATTTTCTTTGCGACTGCCTCATTCAGTTTCTGAGCGCTCGTCCACCGACCGAAAATGTGCGACGTATTTTGATGATTGCGCTCAGCGAGATGCTACTTTACCCGACCAAGCGCTTTGCCTTGGTCAATGAAACAGTCAATTTCGTTAAGGCGAGCCGAAAAACATCTGCCGCCTCGGGCTTTGTCAATGCCTGCTTAAGACGCTTTTGCCGAGAAAGCGACGCGCTTGTTGCCGAGGCGATGCAAAACGCCGTCGTTCGACTCAATGCCCCGGAATGGCTCTTGCGAAAACTCTCTCAAGATTTAGGTCAAACCGATGCAGAGACTCTCTTAAAACTTGCGCAAATTCCGCCGAGACTTGTTTTGCGTGTCAATCGACGGAAAACGACACCGCAGGCTTGGTGCAAATTAGCTCAAGAAAAAGGGCTCACGGCATTTCCCGTCGGGCAAGACGGTGTTGTTGTCGATCCGCCCTGTGGTGTTGAGGAGATTCCGAGCTTTAACGAGGGGCTTGTCAGTGTGCAAGATGCCGGGGCGCAACTGGCCGCCAGATGGCTTGCTCCTCAAGACAACGAAAGTATTCTCGATGCTTGTGCGGCCCCGGGCGGGAAAACATGCCACATTTTGGAACTGGCGGATGCCGACGTTTTAGCCTTGGAAATCAGCCCGGAGCGTGTCGAACGCATTCGGGAAAACTTAAAGCGTCTCGGCTTAAAGGCGCGTGTTTTACAAGCCGATGCTACCGATACGACCTCTTGGGGCGATCCTGACAGTCGTTTTAACGCCGTTTTGCTCGATGCTCCCTGCACAGCAAGCGGCATCTTGCGACGCCATCCCGACGTTGCCTTCTTACGGCAACCGAGTGACATTGTTGCGCTTGCAAAACAACAAAAGATACTTCTGGATGCACTTTGGCCACGAGTAAAGTTTGGAGGAAGGCTTTTGTATGTCGTATGCTCAGTTTTTAAGGAAGAAGGGCCGCTGCAAATCGCCGACTTCCTTAAACGGCATAAAGACGCTCGTGCCGTCCCTCTTGCCGACGGCCTACCGGCGATACTGACGGTATTGCCGCGCGATTCGGACACAGAGGACGCACTCGGTCTGGCCTGTATCCGAGACGGTTTCTTTTATGCTTTATTAACAAAAGGGTAGCTCGAATATGGTCTCGCGACGACTGTTGTGTGCATCGCTCGCTGCTGCGCTTTTTGCGCCGGCAGCTTCCGAGCTCGTGCGCGCCGGCCCGTCCGATGTTCAGCTCATGCGCGCGCAACTTGCGCGCGTGACCGACGGGGCATTCCCCGGTCTTCAACTGAACGTTAACTGGGAATTTGATCTGTCGCCGGTTCTATCCGACTATCTCAGACGCGGGATTGCGCTGTACTTTGCCTACGAATTTCGGCTTATGGAACCGAGATTGCTCTGGTTTGATAAAACCCTTGTGACCTCTACCCTACTGCAACGCCTCAGCTACAGCCCCTTATCGCGTCAATTGCGCCTGTCTCGCGACGGTCTTGTTCAATCCTTCGATACGTTAGACCAAGCGCTTTTACTTTTGAAAAATGTTCGCGGTTGGGTTGTGGCCGACACAGATGCCATCCGTAACCACACAGACGTTCTGGCACAAACCCGGATGCGACTTGACCTATCGCGTCTACCTAAGCCCCTGCAAGTGACAATCGGCGGCAACTCGGACTGGGCCCTTGAAAGCGACTGGCAAAACATCGTCCTGACAAAGGCCCTCGATACCAACTAAAGGGACGAGTTATGCAACGCTGGCTACGCATTGGGTTCTTCGGCATCGTTGCGGCCGGTGTTTTTTTGCTCATTTATGCGGTTGCCGGCGGAGCGGCCTCGACGCGACTCGGGCGCTTTTTTCCCGCGCTCATGGCATTAAATGTCCTGACGACCCTGATTCTTCTGATTATTGTTTTACGTCTGAGTTTTCAGCTTTACCTCAATTGGCGTCATAACGATTTCGGATCTCGCATGACGGCTCGTCTTGCGCTGACAATTGCCGCCATCGCATTTGTTCCCTGCATGCTGCTCTATTTGGTCTCGGCTCAGTTTATCGGCCGATCGATTGATTCCTGGTTCGATGCTCGTATTGAGCGGGCCCTTGAAGAGGGCATCACACTTTCCAGCGACATTCTGGAAAACGAGCGCGGCAGACTCCTTTTCTTTGCCCGCCGAGCAGCCTTAAGCCTTTCTGAATTGCCGGAAAACCAATGGGATGCCGGCATCGAAAAGTTGCGCGAAGATTTTGAATCGGAAGTTGCTCTGATTTTCCAACCCCAAGGAAACATCTCTCACTCTTCGATTGCACCGGACTCCCAAGTTAAGGTCGATATTCCTCTTGTAACCGACATGGTTGATTCTCTTGAGAAAAAAGGTTTTTCTCTTCTTGAAGGCGAATCATCAACGCCCGATGACCCGATGCGCATTCGGACACTTGTCCCGATTTATCCGGATCGCACGTTGGAAAATAACTGTTTTTTGCAGTTTTCCAATACCGTTCCGTTTAAATTTGCTCAAGGCGCCCGTGGTCTTGTCGAGGGCTTTCGCGATTATCAGGAATTAACGCTCACGCGAGCATCATTGCAGACCATTTACCGCGTCACGCTAACCTTGACGATGCTTCTGACGCTTTTGGCGGCCATTGCCATGGCGCTTTGGTTTGCCCAAACAATGACAGAACCGGTTCTGCAGCTTGCCGTCGGCACGAAAAAAGTCGCAAACGGCCATCTCGTTCCGATTCGTGAGCTTTTGGGTAACGACGAGATGAACGAACTTACGCAATCGTTTAATTCCATGGTTTCCCAAATTGCCGAAGCGCAAAAAAACGCAGAAAAACAAAGACTTGCCACCGAGCGCTCGCGTGCCTATCTCGCCAGCGTTCTGTCGAATATTTCCGCCGGAGTTTTACTGTTAGACTCTTCTCTTGCCGTGCTGCTTGCCAATACGGCAGCCAACGTCATCCTCGCCCCCTCCCGTGTTAACCCGGGAGATAATCTGGCAAGCGTCGAACCTCGTCTTGCCGCGGCCCTTGCCGATCAAATTCGCATCGCCGACACTGGAAGTTTTCGTCTGGACTTCGAGCTTTCTCGCGCCCCCGACCCGGACGTCTCGCTTTTTATCCGCGGATCGCGTTTGGAGCTCGAAGGGGCTGTCGGTTGGGTTGTTGCTTTTGACAACGTCTCGGCCTTAATCGATGCCCAAAAAGCGCAAGCCTGGAACGAAGTGGCCCGTCGCCTGGCGCACGAAATCAAAAACCCCTTAACGCCGATTCGCCTAGCTGCCGAACGCCTTTCGATGAAACTGGAAAAGAAGCTTGACCCGGCCGATGCCGCCCTTTTAAGTCGAGCGACTTCCACGATTATCGATCAGGTCGACGCAATGAAAAAAATGGTCAACGACTTCCGCGACTTTGCCAGGCTACCGCCTCCGAGCTTAAAAGCCGTTGATTTAAATGCTTTAATTGAGGATATGATCACGTTTTATCACTCAGGAGGCATTCGGATTTTGCGGGAATTGGAAAGTCCGCTACCGGCCGTTTCGGTGGATGCGGCCCAGATTCGTCAAGTGCTTTTTAATCTGCTTGGAAATTCCATCGAAGCCTGTGCCGACGTCAATAATCCGAAAATTTACATTCGCACGGAATCGGTTTCTGCCGAGGGGAGTCCCTCGGCCGTGCGCATGACCATCGAAGATAACGGTCCGGGCTTCCAAACGAGCGTCCTGGCAAGAGCTTTTGAGCCGTATATCACGACAAAAACCACGGGAACGGGCTTGGGTCTACCGATGGTCAAAAAGATTTTGGATGAACACAAAGCCAAAATCTCGATTGAAAACAAGCTGGAAGACGATGCAATCGTCCTGGGCGCACGCGTAACAATCGTTTTTCCTGTTGCCGCCTAGCCCCCCCCCTCAGGCGGGCTTTACCTAAAGAGAAAAGCCCGAAGAAACATAAAAAGAGTCGCCCCTCTCGCTTTTGTGTATTGCCTGATTTTTCAAATGCGGATATTATTTGCAACGGTTAACGCGATAAAAAAGGAAAACAAGGGTGCAGGCGGCACACTTGTTTTTTCGGTGTCATTTATTCTCGCCGCTTTGTTCAATCGTATTTTTTCGCAACGAGTATTGCGCTATGGCAAGCATTCTGATTGTTGATGATGAAATAGGCATCCGCGATCTTCTCTCGGAGATTCTCTCGGATGAGGGCTACACCGTCGAAGAAGCGGAAAATGCCGAGGTCGCTCGTCAAAAAGTAGCGCAAACGAAATTCGATTTGATTCTCTTGGATATTTGGATGCCTGACATGGACGGCGTTTCCCTTCTCAAAGAATGGAAAGCCGATAAAGACTTTGACAGTCAGGTCATCATGATGAGCGGTCATGCCACGATTGAAACCGCCGTCGAAGCAACCAAATTCGGTTCTTTGTCTTTTTTGGAAAAACCGATTTCGATGCAAAAGCTCCTACAGGCCGTGCGTCACGGCATTGAGGTGAAAAACCGCATCACGGCTTTTGCCAAGTACCGCGTGGACAATGATTTCCCCCCGATTGTTGCTACCGCACCAAAACCGAAAGTTCCCGTCGAGCTCCCGAAATTTAATATTCCGGGCACCGAGATCGTGATTGATTTCAATGCCTCGCTACGGGAAGTGCGCGAAGCCACGGAGCGCGCCTATTTCAAGAAGCTCATCGAGTACGAGGATTATCAGATTACTCGTGTGGCACGCCATGCCGGTCTGGAGCGGACGCACCTGTACAGAAAACTCAAGGCTCTTCACATGGATATTCCCCGTCCTTCGAACGTAGCCAAAGTAACACACAACAAGTAGTTTTTCCGAGCTATGCGCGTACTGATTCTCGGAGCCGGACACACGGGAGACGCCGTCGCACAAGCCTTGGTCGGCGAATCCAACGACATTACGGTCGTCGATATCGAACAGAGCCGGGTTCTACAACTGCAACGCCATTTTGATTTGCGCGGGATTGTCGGTGATGCGGCAAGCCCGGCGGTTTTGCGGGAAGCCGGCATTGAAGATGCCGATATTGTGATTGCCGTCACAGCGAGTGATGAAACCAACCTTGTAGCTTGTCTGCTTGCAAGTGAACTATTTAACGTTCCGACTCGCATTGCTCGAGTGCGTCGCAATGAGTTAAGCAACTACCCGGATTTACTCGGAGACGCCGGCTTTCACATCACAAGCACAATCTGGCCCGAGAAAGCCTTAACCGATGCTCTGCTTCGCTTAATCGAGTTCCCGCAGGCCCTGCAAGTGATTGATCTGGCACAAGGAACCCTGTACCTCATGACAATCGATGTCGGACAGGAAAGCGAATGTATCGGTCAGAGAGGCGAGCAATTGCGCTCCGTTTTAGATGACCATAAGGCGACCTTTGTGGCGGCCTTTCACGATGACAAGCTCCTTGCGCCCGATGCGGCGCTTGCCGCCGGCGACGAAGTTTTGGTTCTCGTAAGCACCGAGACGGCCGATTCGCTCATTTCCTACATACACCCGAAAGAAAACCGCAATAAAAACCTTGTCATCGCCGGCGATGCCGACATGGCGCTTCGGATTGTATCCGGGCTTAAAAATCGCAACGCCTACAACATTAAGATTCTCGAGCAAGACGAACAGAAGGCCAGGGACATTGCCGAACAACTTCCCGAGAAAATCCTTTTGGTCAAGGGCTCGTACCTACAGCAGGAAGATCTATCTAATGTTGACATCGACACCTGTGACCTATTTATTAGCTTAAGTAAACACGATGACGGCAATATCATGAGCGCTCTTTTGGCAAAACGCCTCGGAGCAAAACGCTCCATTGCGCTCGTGGACAATCAAACTTTTGCCGATTTGGTTCGGGATACGAGTATTGACATCATCATCTCTAAGACTCGCGTCACGTTAAGCGAGCTGATGCAGTACGTGCGTCGCGGCGATGTTGTGGCTGTGCACGGCGTACATAATGCCACTTCCGAAGTGCTCGAAATTATTGCCCACGGCACGCCGGGAACATCTCGGGTTATCGGACAAACCATCAGCTCGATTAAACTTCCTAAGGGCTCGACTGTCTGCGCCATTGTGCGCGGGACGGTCTTTTTGGCCGCATCACCCGATTTTGTCCTCCAACCTGAAGATCGCGTGATTGTTTTTTCCGCCGACAAACACTTGATGCCTAAAATCGAAGCCCTGTTTGCCGTCGATGTCGGATTCTTCTGATTGCGCCGATGCTCGAAAGACTACGATACTTACTGTTCCCGGTTCTCAATATCATCGGAACCGTTTTGTTGGTCTTTTCCGGCATTCACCTGCTCGGGCTTGCCGTTTCGGCCTTTTTTGGCGACGGCGCCGCGCACGGGTTTTTCCTCGGAGCTATCTTGACGGCTTGCGGCGCACTTACCCTGATTGCTGTAACGCAACATGATAAACGCGACCTGATGCCGCGTGACGGCTTTTTGCTTGCCACGCTTCTTTGGTCTGTTTTGCCGATTTTTGCCGCTGTTCCGCTCGTAACCTTGCCGAACGCTTCGTTTTCGCAAGCCTACTTTGAGGCTATGAGCGGCATTACGACGACCTGTGCAACGGCCTTTTCCGTCGAAAACCTCCCGGAGTCAATTAACTTTTGGCGGTGTCTTCTAAGTTGGCTCGGCGGTATGGGAATCCTCGTTCTCGCGATTGCTCTGCTTCCGCTCATGGGAGTCGGCGGCTCTCAGTTATTTCGTTTCGTGAACCTGTGTCAGGCTGCCCCTTCGATTTCTCCGCTTTTCGGAATCGGAACGAACAAGTCTTCCGTGACCAATGCCGAAATCGGCTCGACTATTGAAGCCACGAAACTTACACCGCGCATTGCCAGCACGGCCAAGGGGCTCTGGTGGATCTACGTAGGGTTAAGCCTTGCATGCTTTGTCGGCTACAAGCTGGCCGGCATGTCCGGGTTTGACGCACTCGTGCACGCCTTTTCAACCGTCAGTCTCGGCGGCTTTTCTTCGCACGATGCCAGCTTTGCCTTCTGGTCCGACAACACAATTACTCTTGTCTGCATTCTCTTTATGCTTATAAGCGGCATGAGCTTTTCGTTGCACTTCCTGGTTTGGAAAAAAAGATCCCCTCTCCTTTACCTGCAAGATCCGGAAGCCCGCGCCTGGCTTTTTGTGCTCGCCTCAGGCGTACTTGTCGTCTTTGCCGTTTTGGTGCTAAATGCCGTGTACGACTCGACAAGCGAAACGTTCCTTTATGCGCTCTTTAACGTCGTAAGCATCGCCTCGACCACCGGATTTTCCAGTACCGATTACAGCCACTGGCCGATAACGGCGAGCGTCATCATGCTGTGCTTGGCAGCCTTCTCCACCTGTTCTGGAAGCGTCGGCGGCGGCATTAAGATGCTTCGGGCGCTGATTCTTACCAAGCAACTTTCCCGAGGGTTTTTACAAACCCTTCACCCGAAAGCCGTGATTCCGCTACGCATCAATCGCGTCACGATTCCCGACCCGATTGTCTTTATGGTTTTGAACTTTATTGTGTTATGGATAGCCGCCCTGCTAACGGCAAGCGTTCTTTTGGTTGCCTCGGGCCTAGATGTTGCCTCGGCCTTTTCAGCCGTTTTCGCTTGCCTAACGAATACGGGACCGGGACTGGAAAAAGTCGGGCCGACCGTCAACTACGGAACGCTCTCGGCTTTTCAGCTTTGGCTTTGCACCTTCTGTATGCTGATTGGCCGTCTGGAAATCGTCACGGTCTTCGTTCTGTTTACTCGGGACTTCTGGCGCGTTTAATCCGTCCTCTTGCTTGGCTACGGGATGCCCCACATCACGGGAACACGCTTAGTGATTGCCGAACATATCATCTCGCGCAGCGGCACAGTCCGCATTCCGAAACTCACGAAGTCCTCGCGTTGCCGGCGCCGGTCTTCTTCGTTTTCCGTCGGATAACCTCGTCCGCACGCTTCTTTTTCACGAAATGCCGCCTCCTGAGAAGCGAGCATCTGTTTTTCTCGAGCGACTTCTTTTTCCAATGTATCGAGAATCTGAGGTAACTCCTCGACCGTCCAACTTCCGCTCTGGGAGAAGGGACGCCCGAGAACTTTGCAGACTTCCTGAAATGTCGCCGAGAGCAGGAAAAAGCCGGCTGCGGCTTTCGATCGAAACTCTAATAACGCCATTGTGGCAACCTTACAACGTCAGTTTGAAAAAATACGTTCTTCGCAAAGCTTTGTAAATAAGCTCAGATACCGCCAAAAGAAAGCACGTTGTCGCTTATTTGTATATGTTGTTGCATTTTAGTCTATCTTAAGCCTCTTTTGCCTATTATAGGGCGCCGATACAATTGTCTTCTCAGCGTTACCTAAGGGCTCTTTGTGACAACTTCTATCCTGATTATTGCGCATGCACCTCTAGCCTCCGCTCTCAAGGAGTGCGCTTCCCATGTGTACGGCTACGATCCACATAGCCTCGATAGTCTCATTGCGGTGGATGTATCCGCCGATGCAGACCCGGCTGCCGTTGCCGATTCGATTAGTGCAAAGTTGGCATCCGACCGCCCGGAAAGAAACACCACGCTGATTCTGACCGACGTCATCGGTGCTTCGCCGGCCAATATCGCAGAAAAACTCCTGCGTCATGCCGATACAGTCCTTATCACCGGGGTTAATCTGCCGATGGTTTTAACGGCCGTATGCCACCGACACAAGGCCTTCGATCAGCTCTGTGCCCTTGTCAAAGAAGCCGGGGCCTTCGGCATCACCGTTCGCAAATCCGGGTAAGTTATCCGATTCGGCTTTGTGCTGGCCGTTTTCTTTCCTTTTTCGCCCTGTATTTTTCTTTCAACCCGCTTGCCAAACAAGCAGGACATACTAGTATTGCGGTATGCTTAAATGAAACCGCCTTGTAAAGCTTAAAAGATGCTTGTTAAAACTGTTACCGTACAGAATCAACTCGGCATTCACGCTCGCCCGGCCGCTCTTTTAACAAAAACGGCTAATCTTTTCGAGTGCGCCATCCGCATCAAAAAAGGCACGAAATGTGCTGATGCCAAATCCATTCTTGCCGTCATGACCCTCGGGGCCAAGCACAACGACGTACTTCGAATTGAGCTCGAAGGAATCAATGAAATCGCTGCCTGCGATGCCATCACGGCTTTGTTTGAATCGCGTTTCGGAGAGGAGGAATAGCCCATGGCAGATACCATCTCCAATCAGACTAGCGACGCCACAGAAAAAGTTCCGGAAAAGGTCGTTTCCGCCAAGACGACAACACCCGCACCGAGCGTTGCCCCCGCAAAACCGAATACAACGAAATCCGAAAGCACCTCGCAAGAGACGGCGGCAAAGCCCGCAGACAAAGCGTCGGCTTCAGCCGACTCTGTTTCTCAAATCGCGCCGCTTTCCAAAACCATTAAAGGATTGCGCATCTTTCCAGGCGTTGCACTCGGAAAAGCACAAAAATGCTCTTCGGGGAGTTTGAGCATTCCTCACTTTGCCATTGACAAGCCGAAGGTGCGTTCCGAATCCTTGCGTCTTCGCGGTGCATTTTCCGCCGTCACACAAGAGTTGGAAAATCTCGTTGAGAATCCGACAGACGGTGCTCCGGCCGAAGCCACGGCGTTTTTGGAAATGCATCTGCAGATTCTGTGCGATGAATCGCTGATTACCAGCACGCAAGACATCATCGGTGAAAGACTCGTCAATGCGGAATGGGCATTGGAATTAAAACTCGAAGAGTTACGCAAGACCTTTAGCGAGATTGACGACGAGTATCTCGCAGAACGCATTGACGATATCAGTGATGTGTTCGATCGGATTCAACGCGTTCTGACGGGACGTCGCCAATTAAGTGATGACGTTGAGCTTTCTATTGGCGCCGACAGCATCGTTCTTTTTGCCGAAAAGCTCAGCCCTGCCGACATCGTGGTCCTTAAACGCCGCTACGACGAGGAGTTCTCCGGATTGGTTCTAGAGGCCGATTCGGCTACGTCACACACGGCCATTTTGGCCCGCTCCCTTGAAATTCCGGTACTTGTCGGTGCCGCCGGCGCCATGCAGCAAGTTGAGACCGACAATCCCGTTTTGCTCGACGCGACAAACGGTCTTGTGACGCTGTTTCCCGATCAAGATGCCGTTGAAAAGGTCGGAAAACGTCTGCGCGACGAGAAAAAAACACGCTCTCGCCTTAAAAAGTTGCGCCAAACGGAGTCAAAGACCGTCGACGGCATTGCCGTTCATTTGTTCTCAAATGTGGCACTTCCGGAAGATTCCAACGATGCGGTCTATGCAGGAGCCGAAGGAATCGGACTGTTCCGCAGCGAATTTCTCTTTATGAATCGCAAGACGCTTCCAACGGAAGAAGAACAGGTCGAAGCTTATCGGCGCGTCATTCGCCCCATGAAGAACAAACGCGTCACGCTACGCACGATGGATTTGGGCGATGACAAGATACTCGAAGTGACGGCGAGCGAAGACTTCAACCTAAGTAGTGCCGAAGAGCTCGCACTTTCCCTCGGGAAACGCGGCTTAGGCTTTTTCCAAGCTCATCCGGAAATCTTCGATACCCAGTTACGTGCCATGCTACGAGCCGCCGTCGGGGCAGATGTGCGCATTATGCTACCGATGGTCGTACACCCGTCGGAGTTAGACTTTGCACGCAGTCGTTTGGCCAAGGCTGAGGCTGACTTACAAAAAGCCGGCGTCAAGTACAAGGAGAACATTCCTTTGGGCGCCATGATTGAAGTACCGGCTGCTGCCATCTGGGTTCAGGCCTTTTTGCCGAAACTGGACTTTATCAGTTTGGGAACGAACGACCTCATTCAGCACACGCTTGCTAGAAGCCGCCATGACCCGTCGGTCAACCACTTGAGTGCGGCAAGGCACCCTGCCGTGCTTTACCTTATTCAGCATGTCACACAAGAGGCTCAGGCGGTCGATGTCCCCGTGAGTATCTGCGGCGAAATTGCCGGCGAACCGGAAATGCTCGAGTTGCTCCTCGGTCTCGGACTACGAAACTTCTCGATGGAAAGCGGTCGGATTCTGGCCTTAAAGGAACGAATCCTTCAAACCAACTGCGCCGATTGTGAAAAAGCCGTTGCCAAGATTCTTCGTATGAAAGACCCCGAACAAATGCAAGAGGCTATCGAAGCCTTGCATCCGAGTACACCGCAATGAGACCCGCTCCGCTTTCTTTGAGTGAAATCGAAACGCTCGGCGAGCTCTTAGCGAGCACTCCGGAACCGGCCGTGCCGATGGAGCCTGATATGCTTGACGGGTATCTGACGGCCATTGCCCTGATGAAAAAGCCGCCTCGAATCGATAGGTGGCTTCCCTTTGTCACAGACATCGACGGAGTCAGCCGAGCGCATTGCCCGGACGCATTGCGTCGCCTCGTGCTCCGTCGCGGTGCACAACTGCAAGAATCCATCCTGAAGGAAAAACCGCTCGATCCGATTCTTTTTGCCGACGAAGAAAGCGACGACAAGTTTGCCGACATCCGCCCGTTTTCCGACGGCTTCCTTTTTGCCTGCTCTCACTGGCCCGAGTTGCTCGAGAACAAAACCCGAGCCGTACAAGCCGCCTTAGTCGGGATTTTGCGCTATGCCAACATCGAAAAAGAAGACGAGGTAAGCCACTCGCTTCTTGCGTCCATCGATGCGGAAATTCCGTTTGTTAATCTCGATGAGGCCTTAGCCGACATTGAGGCCTGTGTCGGAGAAATCGCCGAAGTCACACGACTGGGGCGTTAACGTCTCTTACATCTTCCCTTCAAGGGTTTTTTTGCCGCCGATAACAAGGTGCTTTCTCGCTTTTCCTGCCAGCACAACCAAAAAGAGAACGGGGATTCCGAGCGCGGCCGTTGCAAGGAAAAAGCCGCTGTAGCCGATTGCCTCAACGGCAAGGCCGGAAAACCCGGCCAGGAACTTGGGCAAAAACAGCATCACCGAAGAAAAGAGTGCGTACTGCGTAGCCGAATAGGCCGTATTCGTAAGACCCGATAAGTAAGCGACAAACGCGGCGCTTGCAAGGCCTCCGGCAAGGTTATCTGCACTTACGGTAAAGACAAGAAACGGCAGGCTGTGCCCGATGCCGGCCAAGACGGAAAAAAGAATATTGGTTGCCGAAGACAAAACCGCTCCTGCAAACAGCGTTTTCATCACGCCGATACGCACGGCAACAACGCCGCCGATAAACGCCCCGACAAGTGTCATTACGACACCGAAGACCTTACTGACGGCAGCAACTTCCTGCTTGGTAAATCCTAAGTCCTGATAGAACGGATTGGCCATCACGCCCATCACGACGTCGCTGATGCGGTATGTGGCAATTAAAGCCAAAACCACGAAAGCCCACCAGCCGAAGCGCGTGAAAAAGTCTTTAAACGGTAGGCATGCAGCCTCGTAGATCCACTGAGAAAAAGACCTTGCCGATCCGGCAACGCCGCGTGCCGGTTCCGTCGGGCTTACAAGCGTTGTGATTAGTCCGACAAGCATACTTGCCGACATTGTCAGGTACGCAACGTGCCACCCGCCCCGGAGGCTGCTTTCAAAAGCTCCCGCAATAGCCAAAGCTCCGGCGCCGGCCCAAATCATCGCAATTCGGTAGCCGGTTTGATAGGCCGCAGCAAAGGCGGCTTGCTCCTTTTCGGTTCCGCTTTCAATCCGGTAGGCATCGATGGCAATATCCTGCGTTGCGCCGAAAAAAGCGGTCGCGCCTGCTAAAAACCCAGTCAGAGCAAGCTCGCGAGCCGGATTAACGAAGGCCAACGCTCCCAGAGAACTCATCAACCCGATTTGAGCCAAAAGAAGCCACGCGCGACGTCGTCCGAACGTTCGTGTCAGATACGGCAGTTGTAAGCGATCGACCAAAGGGGCCCACAACCACTTCATGCCCCAACATAGGCCGACCCAACTCATAAAGCCGATTGTCTTGAGGTCAACACCTGATTCGCGCAACCAAAATCCGAGGGTTCCCAAAACAAGTAAGAGCGGTAAGCCGGAAGAAAACCCCAAAAAAAGCATGCGCAACGTCGCCGGTTTTTTGTAAACCGAAAGTGCGCCAGCGATTCTCGTTTCTTTTGCCATATCGTTTACAAATCCCAAGGGAAACGAAAGACCCACATCCAACATCCCGGCGCAAGCTTTTCCGGAATCTTGAGCCCGCCCATACTTTCCCGATGCAGTGCCATCACACGATTGCCGGCTGCCGCAACCATGCGTTTGACTTGATGGTATTTGCCGCTTGTGACGGTCATGGTTATTTGCTTATCGGAAAGAAGCGTACAGACTTCGGCTTTAACCGGGGTCTTTTCGCCTTTCAGAACGACCCCGTTCAGGAGTCGCTCGGCAAAGTCCTCTTTCACCGCATGCTTTAATGTAACACGATAGGTTTTCTCGATGTGGTGCTTCGGATGCGTCAGTCGGTGATTTAAAGCGCCGTCGTCGGTTAAAAGCAAAAGCCCCGTTGTGTCGGCATCCAAGCGGCCGACCGGTTGCACGCCCCGGTACCGAAGAGGCGCCGGAAGCAATCTTAAAACACTCGGGTATTCGGTCGGCCGCATCGAGCACTCAAAGTCGACAGGTTTATTTAAAAGAATGACCGCTTTTGTCACATACGGCCAGCGCTCATGATCGACGGTAAACCATTTTCCCTGCGGGTCAACCTCTTCGCTCCAGGAGAAAAGAACCTTGTCTTGTAGAGCAACGCGCCCCTGATCGACAAGGGCCCGACATTCGTGTCGCGTTCCAAAGCCTTGCGTAAAGAGCATCTGCTCGGCACGCATTAAAGCCACCTACCTTCGTAGTCAATCGTAAGCGGAGCGTGGTCGGAAAATTTTTCATCGCGATAAACACGTGCCTGACAGGCGCTTAACGCTAATTGTTCCGTTGCGATTTCATAATCGATGCGCCAACCGACGTTCTTTTCTCGGGCCCGCCCCCTTTGGCTCCACCACGTGTACTGCCCGGGCCTGGGATCGAGTTTCCGAAAAACATCCGTCCAGCCGCGTTTTTCAAAACAGGTCGTCAACCAAGCGCGTTCTTGCGGCAAAAATCCCGTGTGCTTGAGATTTCCTTTCCAATTCGCCAAATCAATTTCTCGGTGGGCGATGTTAACGTCCGCACAGACCAAAACCTGTCGGCCTTGTGTTACCAATGCGTCCATATGCTGCTCGAACGCATCGAGAAATCGATACTTGGCCTCCTGACGTTCCGGGCCGCTCGTGCCGGACGGAAAATAGGCGCAAATAATGCTGACGCGTTCAAAGTCCGCTCGCACATACCGCCCTTCGACATCGAATTCGGGAACCCCGAATCCGATTTGGACGTGTTCGGGCTCTGCTCGCGACCACAGACCGCATCCGGAATATCCGGGCTTTTGAGCGCACTGAAACCAAGCCGTATAGCCGGGAATGTTTTGATACGCCTCGGGGATGTCTTTTTGCTGCGCTTTCAGTTCCTGAACGCACAAAATATCGGCATCTTGCTTTTCAAACCAATTCCAAAAACCTTTTTTTCCTGCAGAACGAATTCCGTTCGCGTTAAAGGTCATGACGCGTAGCATGGAATAGTCCTTTCGGGAAATCACTCCCGTCTCCAGTGTCTTCGGTGCCCGGATGGTTTCATCCGACCGGGTACCGCATCGTTTTAATGCGCTAACTTCTTACGCAAAATCTCATTGACCTGTTTCGGATTAGCCTTGCCGCGCGTGGCCTTCATGGCTTGTCCGACAAGTGCATTGAAGGCTTTCTGTTTGCCGCTACGGAACTCTTCGACCATCTTGCCGTTCTTGGCCAAAATCTCATCGATAATCGGCTCGATGGCACCGGCATCGGAAATCTGCTTGAGCCCTTCCTTGTAAATCAGGGTATCGACATCTTCCGAAGCGCCGTCCCAAATGAGGCTAAAGAGCTTTTTAGCGCCCTTAGCGTTCACGGTGCCGTCGGAAAGTCGCGTCAGAATCTCAGAGAGCGTCTGCGCCTTAACCGGGCAGTCGCCGTAGTCCATGCCCTCGGCGGCATGTACGGCCGCGGCCACCTCGCCCATGACCCAATTCGCGACCATCTTTTTATCTTTGACGGTACGACTGGCCTCGCAAAAATAGTCCGCAATCGTTCGACTCGATGTTAAAACTGCTGCGTCATATTCGCTCAGACCGTATTCGTTCATAAAGCGCTTACGCATCTGGTCGGGTAGCTCCGGAAGCTCACTTAAGACCTTGGCCTTCCATTCCGGGCTGATGTACAAAGGCAGCAAATCCGGGTCGGGGAAGTACCGATAGTCCATTGAGTCTTCCTTGCTGCGCATCTCGCGGGTCTCGTTTTTATTCGGATCGTAAAGGCGCGTTGCCTGAACAACGATGCCGCCGTTTTCAATCACATCGATTTGACGAGCTACCTCGTAATCGATAGCGTCTTGCAAGAACTTAAACGAATTGATGTTCTTGATTTCGCATCGAGTGCCGAATTTCGTTTCGCCCTTAGGACGCACCGAGACGTTGGCATCGCACCGGAAATTGCCTTCCTGCATGTTGCCGTGTGAAATGCCGAGCCACACGACAAGCGCATGGAGTGCCTTGGCATAGCCGACTGCCTCAGCCGAACTCCGAAGTTCGGGCTCGGTAACGATTTCCAAGAGCGGCGTTCCGGCTCGGTTCAAATCCATGCCGGATTTTCCGCGAAGAACGCCGTGGTTGCTCTTTCCGGCATCTTCTTCCAAATGTGCTCGTGTCAGATTGATGGTCTTGACATACGGATTGCCCTCTTTAGGCTCAACCGTAAAGGTCAGGCGTCCGCCGATAACAATTGGATGCTCGAACTGACTGATTTGATAGCCCTTAGGTAAATCGGGATAAAAATAGTTTTTCCGATCGAACACAGAGCGCTCGGCAACCTGAGCGCCGATGGCAAGACCGAACTTCATCGAGCGCTCCACGGCGCCGCGATTTAGAACCGGCAACGCCCCGGGCAAAGCCAAATCAATGTAACAGGCCTGCGTGTTAGCTTCCGATCCGAAGGCGGTCGATGCCCCGGAAAACACTTTGGACTGCGTCGAGAGCTGAACATGCGTCTCCAATCCGATGACTACTTCCCACTGCATTTTCTTCTCCGTTCGATCCTAGTTGTTTCCCGGGTGACGCAGATGCCAATCCGTTGCTTTCTGGAACGCGTTAGCAATCCGTAGCATCTTGGCCTCCGCAAAGCGCTGGCACGCCAGTTGCACTCCGATCGGGCGCCCGTTTGAATGAATGCCGCAGGGCATACTCATGCACGGCAACCCGGCAAGTGACGCCGGAACCGTATACAAATCCCCCATGTAAGCGACAACGGGGTCGCTCTTGGCTCCGAAATCAAATGCGGTTGACGTCGTCACGGGACTTAAGATGGCATCGACATGTTTAAAGGCCTCGGTAAATTCATTGACAATCAGACGACGAACCTTCTGTGCCTTGATGTAGTACGCATCGTAGTACCCGTGCGAAAGAACATACGTTCCGATCAAAATTCGCCGCTTGGGTTCAGCTCCGAATCCTTCGTTGCGACTCTTTTTAATCATGTCCTGAATATCGCCGTAGTCCTTGGCGCGATACCCGTAACGCACACCGTCAAAACGCGACAGGTTGGAACTGGCTTCCGCACACGCCACGACGTAATAAACGGAAACACCGAGCCCGGCATTGGGAAGCTCTACGTCGACGATCTCGGCTCCTTGGGCTTTGTACTCGTCGATTACCTTGGAAATGGCCTCGGCCACTTCCGGATCCAAACTCTCGGTAAACCAAGCTCGGGGAACGCCGATTCTCATTCCTTTGACGCCTTTGTATAAATCACGAGCAAAATCTTCGGTCGGAACATTTTCGCTCGTTGAATCCCACGGCTCAAAACCGACCATGTCACCTAAAACCCAGGCAATGTCTTCGACCGTGTGCGCCATTAAGCCCGCTGTATCCAAGCTCGAGGCAAATGCAATCATGCCTAAACGACTCGGACGACCGTATGTAGGTTTAACCCCCGTAATACCGCAAAAACTTGCGGGTTCGCGAATCGATCCGCCCGTATCGGTTGCCGTGGCAATCGGAGCGAGCCCGGCAGCAATACAACTGGCAGAACCACCGGAGCTACCGCCGGGAACGGCATTGGAATCCCAGGGATTAAAAACCTTGCCGTAGGCGGAATTTTCATTAGCCGATCCCATCGCAAACTCATCACAATTGAGTTTGCCGAGCGTGACCATCCCTGCCTGCTTGAGTTTTCGAACAACCGTCGCATCAAACGGACTCATATAGCCTTCGAGCATACGGCTACCGGCCGTCGACGCCCACTCTTTTGTGACGAAAATATCCTTGTGTGCAATCGGAATACCGGTCAATCGACCGGCATTTCCCTTCGCGATTATCTTGTCGGCTTCTCGTGCCTGTTCGAGTGTTACTTCCGGACGCACGTCCAAAAAACAATTGAGGTCATGAGCCGCATCGATGCGCTTAAGGTAGTGCTCGGCAAGCTCGACGGCACTGATTTTTTTAGCGGCCAAAGCCTTCGATAGCTCGACTACGGTATGAAACGTCTCTGTCATCTCACACCCCTATTCGATTACCTGCGGGACCAAGAAAAGACCCTCGTAGGCCTCGGGAGCGTTTTTCATGTTCTCATCCCGATTGTTTTCGAAGACCACACAATCGTCACGCAACCGCTGCACATCGTCGTGCGGATGCATCATCGGCTCGACCTGGGTTGTGTCAACTGCCTGAATGCGTTCAATCATCTTAAAAATGTCGTTGAGTTCCCCTTGCATGCGAACTGCCTGCGCTTGATCAATATCAATATGCGCAAGTTCGGCAATACGGCGAACATCTTCTAAAGCCAAGGCCATAGCAATCTCTGAGTAAATCAAAAATATGAATAAACAAAAAACCCGTCGGCTCGATTTTTTATCCGAACCAAAACAGTGTCTTCAGACTCTAATCATAGTCTATTTACCCCTCTTTCCCCTGTATTGGCGCTATCCTTTCCATCAAACATTGCAATCCTTTTTACACGAATAGTTTCGTTATGTTCTTTGCCCGCTTGATTCTTTTAGTTTCCTGTTTGGGATTGACTGTTGCCGTCATCGGATGCTCCGGCTCATCGGTACTATCCAAAGCAGGAAAGTTTTATGACAAAGACGGTCCGCCCGATGCGTCGCATGCCTTTTCCGCTCAGGAACATACGGTTCTAAAAATCGAGAAACCCTATAAAGCGGCGAATCGTCCGTACACCGTCATGGGGAAGCGGTACTACCCGATGTCCGGGGACCGCTCCTTTTCTCAAACGGGTGTCGCTAGCTGGTACGGAAAACAATTTCACGGACGCAAAACCGCTATCGGCGAGCGCTATGACATGTTTGCCATGACGGCCGCTCACCCGACCATGGAGCTCCCGAGCTATGCACGTGTGACGAACCTGAAAAACGGAAAAAGCTTGATAGTTCGTGTCAATGATCGCGGGCCGTTTCTCGGCGGTCGCATTATCGACATGAGCTATGCCGCTGCTGTCAAACTCGGCTACCACACCGCGGGAACGACTCGCGTGAAAGTCGAGCGCATCACGCGGCGCGAGATTGCCTCGGGGAACTATCGAACAGACGCTCCGAAGACGCAACTTACCCTAGCCGACCCCGTCAAAACAGCGCCTAGAATCGAGCCTGTGATTCAAGCGCAGGAGCAGCAGGACACACTTGCCACCGTGGCATCGGCTCCTGGCAGTGTTCCGTCCGTTTCGGATACTCCGATTTTAAGCTCCATTCCGTCTGCTGAAAGTAATGCTCCTTCCGATGCTACAGATGCCGCCGCCGTCTCGGAAATTACCGAAAGCCCTGTCATTGACATCGGGACCACTCAGAGAGCGTCCGAGGAAACAGACGAAAGCGCTCTCAAGCAGACCGATGCCATCGCTACTATCCTGAACGAAAACGTCTCAGATCGCGTCACGGGCGGTGCGCCGACAGCGCCGATGTGGTCCGTTCAAATCGGAGCCTTTTCCAACGAAACCAATGCGCGCGAAGCAGCTGCACATGCGGAAATGATGCTTTCCGAGCATGACATCACGGCCCGAGTGCGTGTTGTCTCGGACGCAAAACTCCATCGTGTTTTAATCGGTTCCGTTCCCACTCGGGCTACGGCTCAAACCCTGTGCGAGAGCATCGCCCCGCTTCTCGGAATTCGAGCATTTATCATACAAAGGTAGTTATTATGTTTTCAAAAACCGACGCCGTTTTGCACAATCTGTGGCAAAACGAAACCGAACAGGCTCTGGAAAGATTCATCCGTGTGCCGAGTCTTTCTCCGATGTTCGATTCCCGCTGGGAGGAACACGGATACCTTCGCCGTGCCATTGACGAGGCCGCAGAATTCGGAAGGCTCCTTGTCCCCGATATCCGCTACACGATTTTGTCCGAGCCCGGAAAGACTCCGCTCTTATTTTTTGAAATGCCGGCCTCCGAGGGCTGCACCAAAAGCGGCTCCGTCCTTTTTTACGGTCACTTAGATAAACAACCCGAAGGCGGCTCGTGGAGTTGCGGTCGCGCTCCTTTTTGCCCGAAAAAAGAAGGTTCCGTCTTATACGGACGCGGTGCTGCCGATGACGGCTACAGTTTTTACTCGGCCGTCAGTCTCATACACGCTCTCAAAGAGGGACGGCTTGCGCATCCCCGTTTTGTCGGCATTTTCGAAACCTGCGAAGAGTCCGGGTCTTCGGATTTTGCGTATTGGATCGAGCGCCTTAAAAAAGACCTTCAAGACGTCCGCCTGGCTCTGATTCTCGATGCCGGAAGCTTAGATTACAAGCGTCTCTGCATCACAACAAACTTCCGCGGCGTTTTGACGGCAACACTGAAAGTCAGTGTCTTAAAGCACGGCGTGCACTCGGGCACGGCCTCGGGCATTGTTCCCGACTCTTTTATGATTGCCCGTCAACTCCTTGAGCGCTTGGAAGAAAGCGCTACCGGAACAATTCGCGACTCGGCTTTTTACGCCACTATCCCGCAAGAGCGTTTAGAGCAAGTCCGAGCCAAGGCCGCCCTTTCCGGCTCATTTGCCGAGGATTTTCCTTGGATTGATTCGCCGATTCTACGTTTTAAGGACGCAGAAAAGGCCATTCTTGCGCAAACCTGGATGCCGCAATTGGCGATTACAGGGGCTCAGGGACTCCCGGATATTTCCTGTGCCGGCAATGTTCTTCGTTCCTACACGGCCCTGCGTCTTTCGCTTCGCCTGCCGCCGCGTATCGATTCTGCTGTTGCCACTCAGGCACTCAAACGCATTCTTCTTTCCGATCCTCCGTTCGGCGCGCGAACGGAACTGACGGATATTTCCTCTTTCGCCGGTTGGGATGCGCCGCGTGAAGAACCTTGGTTACAGCGCAGTATTGAAAAAGCCGCTCAAAGCATCTTCGGGCAAAGTGCCGTGTATTCGGGCGAAGGCGGTTCGCTTTCTATCTTTGATGTTCTGGAACCAGCGTGTCCGCGGGCTCAGTTTCTTCTGACCGGTGTTCTCGGTCCGGATTCGAATGCTCACGGACCCGATGAGGCTTTGCATTTAGATTTTGTCGAAGCTCTTTGTCGCGCCCTGGCACGCGTGATTGCCGATATACCCTAAAAGAAACAAACATGCGAAGGGATTTGGTGGTTCAAGTTGTCCTTGATTACGGCGAGTTCGTCGAAACGTTCGCAACGGCCTATGAAGCCGAAAGCTACATAAATACCAATGTCGACGAGTTGGATGTTCCGGTGCGAGCCTGGCTTGAAGACCTGCGGGGCAACGTAAAATGGACGTACGATATTCTCGATGACGACGCCGGCATTTTTCGCTTGTGCGAAAGACCGATTTCCGGGCGACAACGGCTAATCCGCAACCCGTCTAACTAGTCGGTACAATGGGCGTTTCGGTTTCTCCTTTTTGTTTTCTTTGCATTTATGACCACTCAAAACCCTCCTAAGGATACCGTCCCTACGGTAGCGGCGCGTGTTCGCGAAATTCCTTACAACTACACGTCTTTTTCCGACAAGGAAATTGTGATTCGCCTCCTGGGCGAGGACAGTTGGTCTCTCTTAAAAAGCCTGCGCTCCTTAACAAGAACAGGACAATCGGCTCGCATGCTCTTTGAGGTTTTGGGCGACATCTGGGTTGTTCAGAGAAACCCCTACCTACAAGACGATTTGCTGGCCGACAAAAAGCGCCGCCGCCTTCTGATCGAAGCGTTGCGCCATCGCTTAACCGAAATGAGTAAGCGCCGCAAAGAAGACAAGGCCGCTGATGCCGATGTCGGCAAGCTCATCGAGAACGCATCGCTGGCCGTCGACCGCTTCGAAAAAAGTTTTACGGACATCGCAAAATTGCGTTCCAAAGTCCTTCGTACCCTCAAGCGCCATACACACAAGGACAACATTCGCTTCGATCCTTTCACCCGCGTCTCACACGTAACGGACGCCACGGATTGGCGCATCGAATACCCTTTTGTGGTGTTAACGCCCGATAGCGAATCGGAGCTTCCTATTTTGGTGCGTTCCTGCATTGATTTGGGTCTTGTCATCATTCCGCGCGGCGGCGGCACCGGATACACGGGTGGCGCTGTTCCGATGAGCGCTTTAAGCGCCGTGATTAATACCGAAAAACTCGACTTTGTCAGTCCCGTTTTCGAACAAACTTTGCCGGGACGTACCGATACGACACCGGTCATCTGCACAGGCTGCGGCGCGATTACGCGTCGGGTGATGCAAGCGGCCGATGCGGCCGGGCTCGTGTTTTCCGTCGATCCGGCCAGTGCCGACAGTTCGACCATCGGCGGCAATATCAGCGAAAACTCCGGCGGAAAAAAAGCCTGTCTGTGGGGAACGGCCGTTGATAATCTGGCAAGCTACCGTATGGTTAATCCGGACGGCAATTGGGTCGATGTCGTTCGCCTCAATCACAATCTGGACAAAATTCACAAGCAAAAGACCGTCACGTGGGAAATCACAACCCGAGACGGGACGGAACCGGACCCGAGCAAGGCTGTCATTCTGAAAAAAGAATTGCTCACCATTCCGGGAACGACGTTTCGAAAACCAGGCCTCGGTAAAGACGTTTCCAATAAATTCCTTGGAGGTCTTCCGGGCGTCCAAAAAGAAGGGTGTGACGGCCTGATTACGGCTGCGACCTGGGTTTTGCATCGCCTTCCCAAGCTCGGACGCACGCTGTGCCTGGAGTTCTTCGGCGCCGCAAGCGAAGCCGGTCCTGCCATTGTTGGCATCACACAAATGCTCGATTCACACCCGGACGGCTGCATGCTCGCCGGCTTAGAGCACATGGACGATCGGTATTTGCATGCCGTCGGGTATCCGCCAAAAACTCAGCGCCGTGAATTTCCTAAGATGGTTCTTGTCGGAGATATCGTCGGCGATGACGAAAAGGCCTTGGATGCCGTTTGCCAAAAGGTCGTTCAATTGTGTCAGGCCCATAACGGCGAAGGGTACATTGCCTCAACGCCTGAAAAACGTTTTCAATTCTGGCACGAACGAAGCCGCACTGCTGCCATCAGTGCTCATACGAACGCCTTCAAACTCAATGAAGACGTTGTGATTCCCTTAGAAAAAATCGGCGATTACACAATTATCTGCGAGCACTTTAATATCGAGTGCTCCGTGAAAAATAAGCTCGAGATGGTCGATGCCGTTATCACCGATTTACAAAAGTACCTTACACTTGCAAAAACCGATCCGGATGCTTCTAAAGAAGGTCTCCTCCAAAATGCCGTACCCAAGGCCTTGGAGTTGCTGACTCTTGTCAAAAAGCGCTGGACGTACATCTTGGAGAACTTGGATTCTCCCTTGAAAAAGGCGCTGGCCGATTTAAACCCGCTCGGGATCAAGTTCCAGGCAGCGACCGTCAAGCCTTACGACCAAGACGCTACGCTTTTTGACATCGTGTACGACCGTGTTTTGCGTATCTCTTGGCATACGGAAGTCCGAGATCCGCTGGCCAAGATTTTCCCGCCCAACATCTTCGAGGACATCCTCGAGGATATCGACACAATCCACGATAAGGTTCTGCGCGGGCGTGTCTTTATTGCGTTGCACATGCACGCCGGTGACGGAAACGTTCACACGAACGTTCCGCTCAATTCGGATAACTACGCCATGATGCAACTCGGCGAAAAGGCGATTTCTCTTGTTATGAACGCGGCCAAAAAACTCGGCGGCTCAATCACCGGAGAACACGGCATCGGTCTGACGAAGATTGCCTTTGTCGATGAAAAAGACCTAAAACCTTTTTATGCCTATCTCGATCGCGTCGACCCGCAACGACACTTTAATGCCGGAAAACTTCGTAAGGAAAGCGGCTTGGAAAACGCCTACACCCCAAGTTTTAACTTGCTCGGCGCCGAGTCACTCATCATGCAACAAACGCAGATTAAAGCCATCAGTGATGCGATTAAAAACTGCCTACGTTGCGGAAAATGTAAGCCGCGTTGCACAACTCACGTGCCGCGAGCCAATCTCTTGTACTCGCCGCGCAATAAGATTCTTGCTACATCGCTTTTAATCGAGGCTTTTCTATACGAAGAGCAAACACGGCGCGGCCTGAGTAAACGCCATCTTGAGTCCATCGAGGACCTTTCCGATCACTGCACACTCTGCATGAAGTGCCGGCCCGTCTGCCCGGTCAAGATTAATTTCGGCGATGTGACGATTCTCATGCGTGACCTGCTGCATGATTCCGGCCTCAAGCATTTGCAACCGGCCAAGGCTGCCGGCATGGCTTTTTTAAATCTCCAAAATCCGACGGCAGTGGAGGCAGCAAGGAAAACGCTCATCCAGTTCGGCTTTAATGCTCAGAGAAACGCCAATCGTTTGCTCCACGCGGCCGTTGAGCCCGAATTAAAACGTCCGCCGAACACAACCGGCAAGCAACCCTTTGTCGAACAAGTGATTACGCTTGTTAACCGCAAGCTTCCGAAGCCGCGCATGACACAAACGTTACGGACGGCTTTAGGGTTGATCGACTCGACTCGCGTGCCGATTATTCGTAAACCCGATGCCCTCGATAACGAAGCGGTCCTTTACTTCCCGGGATGCGGCAATGACCGCCTGTTCCCCGAGGTCGGTATCGCCACGCTGGCTCTTCTTTTTGAAAGCGGTGTTCAGACCGTCTTGCCTCCGCGCTACATGTGCTGTGGGTACCCGCAAAAAGGAAACGGCCAAGAGTCGCTTGCCGAAAAGATCGTCACGGAAAACCGTGTGCTTTTCCACCGCGTAGCCAACACGCTCAATTACTTGGATATCAAAACGGTCGTCGTCAGTTGCGGCACGTGCTTAAAGCAACTGAAGGAATATCACTTTGAGCAGATTTTCCCAGGATGCCGACTCATTGACATTCATCAGTACTTAGCGGAGAAGGGCTTTACCGTTCAAGGCGATGACAAAACGCGGTATCTGTATCACGATCCCTGCCATACCCCGTTTGTGGCCGTCAAGGGTGCGAATGTTGTCAATAGGCTCGTGCATCCGAACGATGCCAGTCGAATTCTTCAGACCGATTACTGTTGCGGCGAATCCGGAACGTTCGCCGTCGGACGCCCGGATATTGCAACCCAAGTCCGATTCCGCAAGGAAGAAAGCATCCTACAGACTCGGTCGGAGCTAACAAAAGACAACTTCGAAGGCAATATTCGGATTTTGACAACCTGCCCAGGCTGTTTTCAAGGAATCAGTCGCTACTCGCAGTCGACAAAAACGTCCGCTGAATTTCTTGTTGTCGAATTGGCACGCTTAAAGTTCGGCGATAACTGGCTTAAAACCTTCATTGCCCGTGTTAAGAAAGACGGCATCGAAAGTGTTTTGGTCTAACTGAGATGAGCGGGGACTCTGTGTCCCCGCTCCGATACTCCGATGAATCCGACGACCTGTCCTCTTTGTGTTTCCCGTCACCCGAAAGAGATCTGGCGTGACTCCCTTGTCTACGTCATCGACGCTTCTACGGAAGACCTCCCGGGGTTTATCCGTGTTATCTTGACGCGCCACATCAAGGAAATGACGGATTTGTCGGAGTCCGAGCGCCATCACGTCATGCGCGTTGTATTTTGTATCGAATCGGCGATGCGTCGTGTGATGCACCCGGAAAAAGTGAATCTTGCCGAGTTCGGCACCCTGGTCCCGCACCTACACTGGCACATCATCGCCAGGTTTCGCGACGACGCGTACTTTCCGGAATCTACCTGGAGTCTCAAAGTGCGACAAACGCCCGAGGATGTTCTAATCGCGCGTCGTCTTGACGCCGAAGCCCTTGTGCAACAACTTCCGAAAATTCTTTCGAAAGATTTTTGCGACTAGTCTTTCTGACACTCCTGAACTTTGAGCCCGGCAAACCTTCTGGCTAAAGAAAAAACTCTTTTCGCCTCGGATTCATCGAGCGCTTGAAAAACGACATTCACTTGTCCGGAAGGCTCTCCCAATCGCTTGATGACACGAATTCCGGAAATTCCCGGAGCCTTGCCCGATTCGATGTACGCTGCGGCCTGGTATTCAGTCTCAAACTCGGCAATCTCAAGCCCGGGAGCAAGAGCCCCGCGCTCGATAGGGCGCACGTTTTTATACCCCTGTTGCTTGAACTGTTTGGCAAAGGCTCGGAGTGCCGTTTTGTTTTCCAGAGGTCCTAAAAAGACGATAAAACGCTCCGGTAAAAAACGATCGCAAATCACCATATCTTTTTCAAGACCGCTACGACGTAAGCTCTCGGCAATGCGCTTGCTTAAGCTTTGGGAAACGGGACCTAAAACAAAACATTTTTTGGGCGGCGCTTCAATTTCAAGCGCTTGCCCTTCGGTTTCTGCTTCTGCGGATTCCTTTTTTAGGGTTGTAATCGTCACTCTTAAAGGAACCGTCCGCGTGACAACATCGACATCGCGGAGCTCTTGCGTGTTGCAATAAATCCCGTAACCGACAAGCCCGGCTAACACAATCGACAAAAAAACAACCGTCCCTCGCATGCCGCATCTCTTTAACCGAGTTTGGCTCGTAGGGCCAGACCATGCAATACCAGATTATGTTTTTGAACGGCATCGGGAAATGCTTGCGTGATATAGGGCGCAAGAATGGGCGCTGCGCCGCCTGCGAAAACAATCTGAGGCTCAAAGCCCTTTTCTCGAACAGCGCGATACGCATGCTCGAAAAGGCCTAAGTGTGCTTCGATAATCCCCGTGCTGATGGCATCGATCGTATTTAAAGGGAACGCCTCTTGTTTTCCGGGTTCACTGTACTTGCACTGCGTTGCGCCGATAAGCGAAGAAATCATGAGCGACGGTCCGGCCAAAATACGACCGCCGAGAAAAAGCATGCCGTCTTGATCGGGCAAAACGGTATCGACCGTTGTAGCCGTTCCGATTTGAGCAATCAAAAGTGCTTTATTCGGGAAAAGACTGACGGCACCGATGGCAGCGTGCCAGCGATCACTACCGAGTTGTCGGTAGTTGTCGTACCCGTTTTTCAAATAGAAGGAACCGTTAAAAACCTTTTCCGATTGAAGCCACTCCCAATGAATGTGCTGTCTGTTAAAAAAGTTCGTCAGCGACAAGGCTAAGGCTTCGCTCGAAACCATGCAGCCGAAAACGCGACTCGGACGTATGGAAAGCCACGTGCGAATCAAATCCTCAGAAATCACGGAAGACCCTGCATGCACATAGGTATGCGGATCTCCGGGCCTATCTGATGTTGCCCACTTTAACGCCGTATTTCCTAAATCAACCAATAAAACCGTCATTCTTGCCGTCTCGTGTTTGTAAATGCAGGGTTATATCTGAAAAAGCCAATCGTTGCATTCCGCAAGAAAGAATCAACTCCCCTTTTTCATTGATTCCGTGTTCCGTACCCGAGATTATCCGACCGTTCGGCATTTGCGCAAAGACCTTTGCCCCATACAGTGCATCAAAGCGATTCCATTGCAAGCAAGTCTGCTTGAGCTTATCCGGTGTAAAGGTTTTGACACACCGAGCGACCGTTCTAATCACATCGGCAAAAAAAATCAAATATTCATCTGGCTTCAACGCTAGATACGCATGCTTCTCGTTTGTCCCTTTCAAATTAATCCCGATTCCGATGACTAGTCCCGTTTGTCCGCTCTTTAGATGTACGACTTCGCAGAGAATTCCGCCGAGTTTTTTTCCGTCAACCCAAAGGTCATTGGGCCACTTCACGCGGACACGCGAATCGATTTGACGGCAACATTGCATCACGTCCAAACCGAGTACCGGCATTAACGCAGGAATCGGCTCTGCCAGGCTAAATCCCATACTTACGAGAAGTGCTTCTGATTCGCTCTCCCACACGCGTCCGCGTGACCCTTTTCCTTTTGTTTGACGGTCGGCCAAGCACACGAGTGTTCCGGACTCTTCGCCCGTTACCAATTGCCGTTTGATATCCGTATTCGTGCTTTCGGTTTTCCGAAGCCAAGAAACACGAAACGTCGGTCCGAGTAAATCGGATAACTGCTTTTCGCGCATTGACATCGAATCGGTTTCCTTTAAAAACATTTCTAACTTTGACACAAAGGGCACTACGTCTTTCCGACACAGACTTTAGCGTAACAAAAAACGTAAAATTCCACGCATGTTACGAAATTTTCTTGCCCTTTTCTCTTGCTTGATTTTCTTGACCGTCACCGGAACGGTGAGCGCAGCCTCAATGCAGCTTGACGCCCCGATCGGCGTTTTGATTGACGCAGAAAGCGGCGCTGTCTTATTTGACCGAAAAGCCCATGAACGCATCAATCCCGGGGAGTTGACGTGCCTGATGACGCTTTACACGGCATTAAAACTCTCTGAGGAAAAGGCAAAAGAAGCCTCATCGTCTGTTCCCGTCTATTATGAAGACACCCAACGCTTGCAAAGTTCTCGGCGTATTTACTTGGTATCCGGCACTTACGTTCCGCTCCATACATTACTGCAATCGATTGCGGTCGTCGGAGCCGAAGATTCCTGTCTTGCCGCCGCTCGCTTTTTAAGCGGAAGTTATGAGTCCTTTGTTCAGGATATGAATCGTCTGGCCCGAGATATCGGGATGACGGATTCGGCTTTTACGTTTCCGATTGATTCCAAAAATCAAACCTCGTCTGCCTATGATTTGGCGCTCCTTGCCAATCAAATTCGTATTGAATTTCCCGAAGCATTCGCGTGGTTTTCTCAAGCGGAGTTTTCTTTTTCCGGACACACACAGAAAAACTGCAATCTATCGCTTTGGAAAAGTCCGAGCATTAACGGTGTTATGGCCAGTACGTCTAATTTAAACGTAATTTCCTCGTGGCTACGTCAAGAAAATGAAAAAACGATTCCCCGCTCCTTAATCAGTGTCGTTCTTAAAGGCAAGAACCGTGAAAAAACCATCGATGAATCGTTTAACCTTCTGCGCCAGGGATGGCTTAATTACGAAACTATTAAGCTTTTCGACGACAATACGACAATTGCCAGGCTTGATGTTTTAAAAGGAAACCGCGATAAACTCGAAGTTGGTTTTTCTCGTGCCGTCTGGGTTACCGTTCCGCATAAGCTCTTGATTGCTCGAGGCACTGGTGGCTTTTCCACGCGTGTCGTTTACATGCATCCGCTAGTCGCTCCGATAAAAAAAGGCGAAAAAATCGGAACACTGCAAGTAGCCTTTGAACAAAAACCCATTGCGTCCTTTCCGCTTTATGCGCGGCACGACATCGGGCAAGGTGGTTTTATCAGTCGCTTGATTGATGCTGTTCGACTGAAAACAACAGAAAACTATTCTTCCGGCCATGAAACAAGAAGCAAATAAACCCCTTTTGGTCTTCCCGTCACTGTTTCCAATCAAAATCATCGGAAACAACACGGAAAGTTTCACCGGCGACGTCGCTGCTGCCATCCGTTCGGTTGTCCCGCTTTTCGAACCATCCACTCTGATGTCCGAATACTCGAAAAATAAGTCCTACATCTCACTGACAGCGAATGTATTTGTCGACAGCCAGAATCAGCTTGATGCCGTTTACCGTGCTTTGACAGCCCTTTCCGATGCAAGGTTCGTATTATGACAATCGAAAAAAGTTCACTTGCAGCCTGGATCATGTGCTCTCGTCCAAAAACGTGGGCGATTGCTTTATCTCCTGTCTTTGTCGGTTTGGCCGTTGCTTTTTTTGACACACACACGATTGATTGGTCCGTTGCTCTGGCAACGCTTCTTTTATCGGTTCTCATGCAAGCGATTTCCAATATGGAAAACGATGCGGCCTACACACGCAGAAATGCCGAACGATCGAATCGAAAAGGCCTTCCGAGAGCCACGTCCTTAGGGCTTCTTTCCGTTGCTCGTGTGGAAAAAGCTATTTGTTTACTCGGTGTGTTTGTTGCAGTCGATACAATCTTTCTGATGATTTCGGGCGGATGGGTGATTGTTCTGATTAGTATCGCTTCGATTGTGGCGGCGTACCTATATATGGGGGGACCGAAACCTCTGGCCTATACTCCGTTGAGCGAGCTTGTGTGTTTTATCTTTTTCGGGATTACAGCCGTCTGCGGAACATATTACTTGCAGACACACAGTCTTTCCGTTTCATGCTTTTTAGCCTCATGCGCCGTCGGATCTTTTGCAACGGCCGTCTTGGTAATCAATAACTACCGCGATATCGCGCACGATGCCTCCGTGAACCGTAGGACTTTAGCGGTTCTCTTAGGACCTGAAAAAACCCGTCTACTCTATACGTGCCTGGTGCTATTTCCGTTTGCATCGTGCTTCGGAATGATTCTTTCGGACTATCGTCTTCTGACAGTCGCCATTGTCCTTTTGCCGCTTCCGGCATGCCTACATCTGATGAAAACGCTCCCGAAGACGCAAGGTGAAGCCCTAAATGCCGTTTTATTTTCAACAGTCAAGTTGGAACTCTTTTTCTCCGTGCTACTCGCTCTTTCTATCGTAACGGCAGCGCTTCTTAATTCTTAAGTCACAGGGAACCCGTTTTTCAATAGTTTCCTGTTCCGGCTTATTGCGCAACCTCGGAAGGTGTGTTTTGGTTACTCTGGAGTTGGCGCATCTGTTCCTGAACCTGCTCAGGCGTTACGATTTCAGCGCAAGAGACCACACGAACAACACCGGATGTCGAGGCGGCAATTTCGCAAGCGATCTTATTTTCCTGTGCTGTGAGAATACCGATGATGTAAACAATGCCGCGGTCGACGGCAATTTTCATCTGATTAAGTTCTACTTGTTGGTTTGCAACGATGCGCGTGCGAACTTTTGTGGCAATTGTCGAGTCTCCCATCCGTTCGAAAAGACCAGCATTTTCCCGAACACACAACTCATTGATGACTTCACGAACTCCGGTGCTCTCGGCGGCTAATTTCGATACGGTCGTTTTGGCCTGCTGACTGGAAACCTCACCGGTTAGAAGCACGCGACGGTTGTAGCACGTTACGGTGATATGGCTATCGGTCTCTTTACCGAGCTTCTGGTTGATTTCAAAAGAAATTTTCTTTTCCAGCAATTTATCGTCAACCACTGTACCGGTAGTTCTGCGATCGATAATCGTACCAACAGCCGTCGTTGTCGCATAGGTGGCTCCGCCGATGGCAACAGCCGTACACCCGCTTAAAACAGTTCCGGCAACAGCACAAGCCAGAGCAACGAAGCAAATTGTTTTTTTCATATCAAGTCCCTCGTAATGGGAATAACTTTGTGAATTTGTTGTGAAAATCTCGGTCTTATTCACAGCTCTTAACGATCTGATCGAACTTATAGACTTCCTTTCACATGTATTTCGATTGACTTCACAAGGTTTTCAAACGTTATCCAAAAAGTTGTTCAGTGCCTAATTTTATGAAATCTCACGCTTTTCTGTGGTTTTCCACAGCTTTTACAGTCTTTGTTGTTATTACTGTCTTTTTTTCAAAACCTATTTATTAACAACAAGAGTGTCCTGTCCGTTACGTACTCCGAACGGAATTAAAACGCTCGGGACAATCTGTTTAGTTCCCTCTAAGTGCCGAATTTGATCGTCAAAAAAGATGTGCGGACGAAAGGCTTCTAAGACACCGGCTTTGGACATTCCGTCGAGTAGAAAGAGCTCTGCCGCACGCATCCCGAACGAGCGAAGTGTCGTAATCAGACGTTGTTCGCTCGGAGCACCGCGTGCTGTGACGATGGCTACACGAATATTGGGCTTGTAGTAAGGGTTTCCTTGTCCGAGTTTTTCATCGAGTTCTTGAAAGCACGCTAACTTCTTAAAGAGTTGATGCAGAGGCCCCGGAGAATGCGGTGTTGTTTTAAGACGTTGCTCAAAGCGTTCAAAGCCGGCTAGCCCTTCCTTTTTATAGGTTTTCTCCGATTCGTCATCGACGATTACGCCGTCAAAATCAAAAGCAATTCTCAGTTCGTTTTCGCTGTCGGCTTCCTGTTGCGAGAGGTCAGTCGGAAGAACAAGACCGGCCGGTTGCCCCTGATGAATGGCGCGAATGACGTTTTCTTTATTGGCGCTTAAAAATAGGGACGCTCCGTAAGCAGATAGATACGGAAATGTTGATTGCCCGGATGTAAAGGCACCAGCTTTAATCGGCAGGTTGTAGTACCGGCACGAAGAAAAGAACCGCTGCCCTGTTTCCGGAGAATTACGACTGATGACAATGACTTTAAAAGACTCAGGGCCGTAAATCTTATTGAGCATCAATAAGCGCCGTACAAAGGGATAAGCCACTCCGGGCTTTAACGGATCGTCCTTATGCTCGGTCTGGTACTTCCGATATGCCTCGATGCCGGCTTCTTCAAACAGTCGGTGCTCCATTTCCAAATCGAACAATGCGCGAGAAGAAACGGCGACAACCAACTGTTCATTGTTCGTCGGCATAGTCTTTTCCTTTAAATGTCAATGTTCGTCGCAAACAACGCGTTTTCTTCAATAAATGCTCTTCTCGGTTCCACCTCATCGCCCATGAGCATCGAGAAGATATCGTCAGCCTTACTGGCATCTTCCAATCGGACACGCAAGAGGCGACGTGTTTGCGGATTCATGGTTGTTTCAAACAACTCTTCCGAATTCATTTCGCCAAGCCCCTTGTAACGCTGTTTGCGCACGCCGGATTCGGCTTGGGCTAAAAGCCAGTGTACGGCCTCGCCGAAGTTCTTGATGGCCTGCGAAGCATCTGCGCGAACAATCCGAGCGCCGTCTTGAATCAAGCCTTTTAAGACGCTGGCTGCCTGCGCAAGAACAGCATAATCTTTGGAGCGTAAGAATTCCGGTTCGATGTATGTATGGTGTGTGTTGCCGTAAATGTGGTGACTGACACAAATGTGCCAACACTGTTTGGCGGTATTAAATTCGGCTTGCGTTGTGATTTCCGGATCACGCATTTCACCGGAAAGATCTAAGGCGCTTTGACGGGCTTTTTGCTCGTCATCCAAATTCACGGAAACACCCGAAGAAATTGCTAAAAGAGCCGAACGGTCAATCACTTGGCAAAGCCGGTCGATTGTTGCTTTGGAGTGCTCAAAGTCCGTGATGAGTTTTTCCAGCTCCGTTCCTCGGATGCTGATACCGGCATTAAAGTCTTCTTTGGATCGATAAAGTGCCGCATCTTTAAGAGCGATATCTAAAAGGTATCGCGCCATTTCATCATCGTCTTTGATGTAAATCTTCTTTTCGACATTATTCTTATCGCGTCCACCCGTGAAGATACCGTAAAGCGGTGGTTGTGCGATGTAAACATGTCCGCCTTCAATCAGTTGCGGCATCTGCCGATAAAAGAATGTCAAAAGAAGCGTGCGAATATGGGCACCGTCTACATCAGCATCAGTCATGAGAATGATGCGGTGGTAACGGAGCTTTTCTAAAGAAAAATCATTTTTCAGTTGCGTACCGAGAGCCAGAACCAGAGTCTTAATCTGTTCGCTGTCAAGAAGCTTATCGACGGAAGCTTTTTCGACGTTCAAAATCTTGCCGCGTAGCGGAAGAATGGCCTGAAATTCCCGATCGCGACCGGTCTTAGCCGATCCGCCGGCGCTATCTCCCTCCACAAGAAAGACTTCACTAGCAGCAGGATCTTTGCTCGAGCAATCAGCTAGTTTTCCCGGCAGGCCGCCGCCGAAAATTTGTTTGCGCGTGACTTCACGTGCTTTTCGTGCGGCTTCCCGAGCTCTGGCGGCACCGACAATCTTGTTGCAGATGTCTTTAGCCTGGTCGGGGTGCTCTTCGAGGTAATCGGACAGTCCTTCGCTGACAGCTGAATAAACAGCCGGCTGCACTTCACTTGTGACAAGCTTATCTTTAGTTTGGGAGCTAAAAGACGGTTGCGGAACTTTCACGGAAAGAACGCACGTTAAGCCTTCGCGCATGTCTTCGCCAGAAATCTCGAACTTATCGCTCTTTTTCAGAATGTCGTTGTTGGCGATGTAACTTTTAAAGACCTGCGTCATGGCATTTCTCAAGCCCGTGACGTGCGTGCCGCCGTCGCGCTGTGGAATATTGTTCGTGTAAGCCGCAAGCGATTCGTTGTACGAATCATTCCACTGAAAGGCCACTTCGACGTAGACAGGAATTTCCTTGGAGCTGTCTTTGGCCGATTTTTGCATGACGGTCTTTTGAATGTAAATCGGGTCCTTATGAATCGGACTACGGGTCGTGTTCTTAAAAAGAACAAAGGAACGAACACCACCCTCGCTTTCCAGGCGAACGTGTTTGGCGGTTCTTTCATCCGTCAGTTCGATATCAACTCCGGAATTCAGGTATGAGAGCTCTCTTAGCCGTGTCAGGAGTGTGTCATAGTTAAATTCGGTAATTGGTATGAAGATTTCCGGGTCGGGAAGGAAATGTACTTCCGTTCCACGTTTTGACGTCGGTCCGAGATCTTTCATCGGAGAGATGCGTACGAGTTGGCCGGTTACCGGGTCCGGTACGGTCTCAATCTCTCTATTAACGACAAAGCCGTGTTCGAATCGCAGTGACTTGGAGCGACCGTCACGGTGCACGACAAGTTCAAGCCAGGAGGCCAAGGCATTGACGCAAGAAACACCGACACCGTGCAAACCGCCCGAAATCTTGTACCCGTTGTCGTCAAATTTACCGCCGGCATGCAGTTCCGTCAGAGCAATTTCAGCCGCCGAGCGTTTCGGATCGTGCTTGTCGTCGAATTTAATGGCTGTCGGTATGCCTCGCCCGTCATCGATAACACTCACGGAATTGTCTATATGAATGGTGATGAAGATGTTTTTGGCATATCCGGCCATCGCTTCGTCAATGGAGTTATCCACAACCTCATAGACAAGATGGTGTAGCCCCGAGCCGTCGGAGGTGTCTCCAATGTACATTCCCGGGCGTTTACGTACGGCCTCCAAACCTTCCAAAATTTTGATGTTCGTTTCGTTATAAGTGGAAGAATCTTCCGCTATTTTCTTGTCTGTATCGCCCATTTTTCTGACGAGTTTTCCCTAAGAAATCAAAAAGTTCAAACTATATAGGATTTCAACGCCAACGAAGACGAGACTGTTTTCGTTGGCGCTTAAAGAAGTTAAAAAACTCCGGAGACGCACTAGATACGCATCGGCATCAGAACGTAGCGGAACTGTTCGCTCTCAGGCATTGTCAGGAGCGTGGCGGCCTGCGAGGTCGAGAACGAGAACCGAACGTCGGAGTTTCTCAGATTGCAAAGAACATCGAGTAGATAGGTCACGTTAAACCCTAGGTCAAGATCTTCGCCCGTGTAATCAATATCGATGTTTTCAACGGCCTCTTCCATATCCGAGTTGATACTCTGAATTTGGAGATGCCCTTGCGTGACAAGCCAGCGCAGCCCCTTGAATTTTTCATTGGCCAGAATGGCGGCACGGCGCAACGCACCGATGAGTTTTTCTCGGTTCACTAAGAACATTTTGTCGTTATTGGTCGGAATGACACGTGTGTAATCGGGGAATTTTCCGTCGATTAACTTCGCAAGGAATTCGATATCACCGAATGTAAAGCATGCCTGGTCTTTACCGATTTCCACATTCACGGGTTCATCGGTTTCAGGCAGTAGCTTCATCAATTGCAAAACAGCTTTGCGCGGCAAAATAGCATTGAAGGGTTCGTCGATGCTGATTTCGCAATTGGCATCACAGCAGGCCAAGCGGTGTCCATCCGTTGCAACCGTGCGAACTTTGTCTTTTTCCACAACAAGCAACAGTCCGTTTAGGTAATAGCGGATGTCTTGTTGAGCCATGGCAAAGTGAACCATCTGTAATAGGTACTTAATGGCCGAGGCCGGAAGCGAAAACTTGCGTCCTTCGGTAATGGCCGGTAACGACGGATATTCGTCGGCATTAAGTTGAGCTAAGGTAAAGCGACTTGTATCGGCAAGAAGAATAACTTTCTTTCCTTCCGTTTCTACGGATAAATTCTTGTCCGATTTCGGTAATGCATTGAGAATGGAAATGAATTTTGCTGACGGAATCGTGGCCTTTAACTGATCAGGACCGACACCGAGGGAAGCGTGAGTCTTAATCTGGATATCCAAATCCGTTGTCGTAAAAATCAGCTCCTGACCGTCCTTCTCAATCAAAATATTACTCAAAATCGGAAGTGTCTGGCGACCCTCGATAATTCCCCCGACGGTAGATAACGGTTTGAGAAGTGCCTCTCGCCCGCACTCAATAAATTGCATAGAAAGTCTCCAGTTAACAGCCGACCATGTAGAGCACCGACTTTGTCTGCGTTTGAACGGTATCTTTTCCCGGTTGCACGGTTTATTGTATGCAACGGAAATACTATCTGTCATTTTACAACGAGAAACCGCGAAATAAGACGTCTGCGTCGGCGTTTTTTCGGTCATTGAAGGCATCGGGAAAACGAGCCAACTAGCTGTTCCGAAGGCAAAAACGTCGACTTAGCTCTTTATACGCTGTTCGAGCAAATGCAGGTCGTTGCGTAGTTGTTTATCAGTCGAGCGCGAAGAGGAAATTTTTCGGCAGGCATATAGGACCGTTGTATGGTCTTTTCCACCGAACATAACACCAATTTCCGGCAAACTTTTTTGCGTCAGTTCTTTCGCCAGATACATAGCGACTTGCCGGGCATGTGAAACGGCCGATGTCCGTTTTTTAGAAAGTAAATCAGCGGTTTTGATTTTAAAGTAGTCGCTAACTGCTTCCTGGATAGTCTCGATTGTGACCGGTACGGAACTCGAACGGAAAACATTGCGCAGGGCTTCGGAAACCGTTTGCAGAGCGACGGGAACCTTGTGGAAATTCGTATACGCCAAAATCTGCTGAACGGCGCCCTCAAGTTCTCGGACATTGCTACGCAAGCGTTTGGCAATCTCTTCGGCAACGTCTTCGGGCATGGATAGTCCCGAACGCTCTGCTTTATTTAAGAGAATCTGAACGCGCATTTCCAGTTCCGGAGGTTCGACCTCAACGGTAATTCCTTGCGTAATTCGACTCAAGAGTCGTTCCTGCAATTCTTTTAAGTCGCGCGGAAACGTATCGCTTGTCATGACGATTTGTTTGCCGTGCGGAACCATGTGTTCGAAAACCTGAAAGAAACTGGCCTGTGTTCCCTTACGGTTTGCGAAGCCCTGAATGTCATCAATCAGAAGCATATCGAGGTTCTGATAACGGTTTTCAAAGTCACGGAGTGCTTGGAAATACCGGTTCGGATCGGCATTCATCAGACGCATGACGCCGGTAAACTCCTCCAGGTACTGTTGTGCGGAAATGCACAGGACACGGCGTTTCGGATTGTTTTTCAGAAATTGGTGACCGATGGCATGCATCAGGTGTGTTTTTCCGAGGCCGACGCCGCCGTAAATAATGAGCGGGTTGTAGATAGGTTTCCCCGAGCTATTGGCGACCTGCAAAGCAGCTGCAAAGGCCATTTGGTTGGCCTTGCCTTGCACAAAGTTTTCAAAGGTTAAATCCGGCAGAAGCCCGGATTTCATCTGCTCTGACGGGTTTAACGGTTTGTCGATACTTTCGGGAGCTGGGGCAAACGGCAAAACGGCGGCCGGAGTCTGAGAGACGCACCAAATTAGTGCAATATGGCGACCGGTAACGCGGCCGGCAATTTCGGAAAGCTTTTGAGAATAAGCCGTTTTCAACGCGGAAAGTTTCGCCGCCGACGAGGCGAAAATCTTTACCTGGTCATCTGAAAGAGCACTGTCATCGACCGTAAGATCGGCGAACCAGGTATGAAAAAGCTCCGGAGAGAACTCCGTTTTAAGTTCATCGAGACACTGTGACCAAAATTCAGAAGCCATGATAAAAAATCGACAGAAAAACAAGCGGGCGCATGCAAAACGCTGCACCTAAGTATCAAAAAAGGTGATGTTCAACGGCGGGATTTTATAGGGGAGAAAAAAAGTTATCCACAGGGTATGATGTTGAAAAATATTACAATTTTGAATTTAGACACAATTCATTGTGATGAAAAAGCGAAAGGCTCACTAAATCTTGGGATGAGAAAAAACAACGCGGCTCAGGAACGCCCCGAGACAATTTTGTTTTAAAAAATTTGATCTCTATGGATTGACAAATAAGGTCCTAATTGAGTGTAATATTGCGCTTTTCGCGGGGATGACGCCCGAAAAGTGCGCGTCAACACGCGGGGACTTTTTTGTCCCCTGCTCCGAAAGAAGAATTTTGCGACACTGGGAGAATCTGTTTTCTCAGCGTCGTTTTGTGTCGTTTTTATCTATCAGGAAGTAAATACATTATGGCTACCAAGCGTACATATCAGCCCTCCAAGGTCAAGCGTGCTCGTACGCACGGCTTTTTGGTCCGTTCCCGCACACGCGGCGGACGCCTCGTTCTTGCCCGTCGTCGCGCGAAGGGTCGTCACAAGTTGGCACTCTGATGTACTAAGAAGTTGATGCCGGATGCGCAAGACATGCTCGATAACGGGAAAAAGGTCAGACTCCGTTTCCCGCGTTCGGCGCGGATTCTTCGGTCAGAAGACTTCGGTCGAGTGATTCGGTTATCAGCAACGCAACTAAGTTTTCGTCGGGAGACAGTCTCCGTTCGAACACGGATTACAAAGCAAATCGGGAAGGTGCGAGTCGGGCTTACGGTCGGTAAGCGCCACGTGCCCCGTGCGGTTGATCGGGTGCTTTCAAAACGTGTTATGCGCGAATGCATCCGCCCTGCTCTGCCGCTACTTCGAGAGCAGTGCTTAAAGAAAGGTTTGGGTTTGGATGTTGTGTTTCGGATTTGCGAAACGTTTCGTCGGGAAAGTGCTCGAACCGGAACGGTTGACTATAAGAATCGAATCAGACGCGCAACGACGGCATGTGTTGACGGACTGGTAAAGAGGATGCAATCGGTTTGCGGACAAGAGTCATGATGGCAAAGGTGTTGATTGCTTTTGTAAGACTCTATCAACTGACATTTTCCAGTTGGGTCGGCTGGCAGTGCCGATTTATTCCGACTTGCTCGAACTACGCTATTGAAGCGTTTGAACGATTCGGGGCGTTAAAGGGATTTTGGCTTACGATCATGCGACTCGGTCGTTGTCATCCTTTAGGCGGGCGTGGTTTTGATCCGGTTCCGAAACGCTTCGAATGGTTTCCTTGGCGGCATTCAGGCAATATTCGCAACTGATTGAAGACTTTAACGGGTCGAAAACAGTGGTTTTTAACACTAGATAATTGGATCGAGTATGGGAAGCGATTTTCAGCGGACTATTCTTTGGGTGGTTCTTGCAGCTGCCTGCTTTATGCTCTATGACAACTGGCAGGTATATAACGGGAAGCCGTCTATGTTTGGATCTGAATCGGTCGCAGAACAGACAGCGGACGACAAGTCGGTCGCTTCCCCGGATGCGATTGCCAATCAAACCGTTGCCGATGCTGTGGCAAGCGGTGTGATTCAGACAAGTCGTCCGATTGAGGTGACTAACGACTTGTTTAAGTTGCGTTTTGACGAGAACGGTGCGGTCATTACACGAGCCGAGTTACTCAAGGAGCGTCAGGAAGCCGATTGGACGGAAGTGGGTTTAATCGGAAAGATTCTCGGAAACAAGACGCCGGAACTGAAAAACATCGTTCTGTTTGATGTCTCTCCGTCGCGTGCCTACGTGGCGCAGACCGGTTTAATCGGCGGCAATTTCCCTAACCACAAGACCCTGTTCAAGTATTCCGGAACCCAGGAAGGAAGCAAGGTTGTCGGCGAAGGAAAAAATAAAAAGACTGTGGCGACAAAGACCGTTGTCTTTACGGCTCGGACCGGTGACGTGACGGTCGAAAAGAGTTTTGAGCTCATCGAAGGCCATTACGGCATTAACGTCTCGCACAAGGTTATCAACAACAGTGACACGCAGATTACCCCGTCTGTTTACTATCAGTTAACGCGTGATGACGGTAAACCCGAGGGTGAAAGTTCCATGTACTACACATACACGGGACCAGCTGTTTATACCAACGAGACAAAATTTAAGAAGATTGCCTTTGACGACATTGAGGACAAGCCCGATACTGTTGCGCGTGAAAACGACGGTTGGATCGCGATGATTCAGCATTACTTTGTCAGTGCCTGGGCCGATGCTCCGGGTGCGAAAAAGACCGAGCATGAGTTTTATACGCGTAAGCTCGATAAGAACCTATATGCCGTCGGCTCGATTGTTCGTATCGGGGATGTTGCTCCGAAGTCTTGGACCACGACCGATGCAGTTCTTTACGTCGGTCCGCAGGATCAGACTCGTTTAGCTCAGATTGCAACAGGTTTGGATCTCGTTGTTGATTATGGTTGGTTGACGATGCTTGCCAAGCCGATTTACTCGGTGCTAAAGGCTCTGCACGACGCTGTCGGCAACTGGGGTTGGGCCATCGTTCTTCTGACGTGTTTAGTCAAGCTCATCTTGTATCCGATCAGTGCGGCCGGTTACAAGTCCATGGCTCGCATGAAGGAAGTCACGCCCCGCATGAAGGCCTTGCAGCAACAGTACGGAAAGGATAAGCAACGGCTGCAACAAGCCATGATGGAACTGTACAAGAAGGAAAAGATTAATCCTGTCGGTGGGTGCTTGCCGATTGTGTTGCAAATCCCTGTGTTCTTGGCTCTGTATTGGGTGCTTTTAGCCAGCGTGGAATTACGCGGATCAGAATGGGTTTTATGGGTCAACGACCTGGCAATGCCCGATAGTTGGCTTGTCCTCCCGGCCATCATGATGGTTACGATGATTCTTCAGATGCTCCTTAATCCGGCACCGATGGATCCGATGCAAAAGAAAATCATGTACATCATGCCGATTGTCTTTGGTGTCATGTTTTTCTTCTTTGCCTCCGGTTTGGTGCTGTACTGGCTGACCAATAACGTTCTATCTATTGCCCAGCAGTGGTACGTCAATCGTCAGATTGCCGCCGAACGCGCAAGGCGACTGGCTGCTGCCAATGAGAAGGAAATTATCCCGGAAAAGGCTCAAGAGCGTAAAGCGAAGAAATAAGTTTTTCTTTAAAAAGACAACCCCATTGGGACACTGATTTCCTGATGGGGTTTTTTGTTTCGCCTCAGTCACTCCTCGGAACGATGACGATTGCGTCGTGCCATCAACACAGGAATGGGCCAAAGCCACGTGCTGATAAACCAAAGGAAAAACCAGCGAAGATTTAACGTGCAACGATTGCTGTTTTGACTGAGAAAGAAAACACTGACGGCGCCGACCACAATCCATAAGAGTAGCCCGCCATACACGGCAACACGCGCGTTGTAGGTATCTCCGCAAAAACTTGCGAGGAATGCACTAAGCGGCACGGAGACGACGACGGCAAGACAGACACCGGCTAAAGGCGCTCCGAGAAAAGAGTGTTTTTGGTTTAGAGACATAATTGCAACTTCTCAGTTAGGGACGGCTTTTTGGCGGGTAAAATCGCAATAAATCAACAAGGAAGCTCACATGTTACAGAAAACGGAACCGATTACAGCCAGAGCCAGTGCCGCTGGTCGCGGAGGCATAGGGATTGTTCGTCTTTCCGGTCAAACAAGCGATGTCCTTGGCATTGCCAAAACAATGCTTCCGACCCTGACGTTGCACCCTCGGCACGCACACTTATCGAGTTTAACGGAATCTTCCGGCGAATTCATCGATCAGGCCATCGTCCTTTACTTCCCTGCTCCGCATTCGTATACGGGAGAGTCGGTTCTTGAGTTTCAGTCCCACGGCGGACAAGTTGTGAATGAGCGCATCATTCACCGGATTCTTGAGGCCGGGGAGCCGTACGGTGTACGCCTTGCGCGACCCGGAGAATTTACTGAGCGTGCCTTTTTAAACGGAAGAATGGATTTATCTCAGGCAGAGGCCGTTGCAGATTTAATCGATGCCGGAAGCGTTGCATCGGCTCGTGCTGCTGCTCGTTCCTTACAAGGTGCGTTTTCTCAAAAGATAAAAAAGCTCAACGAAGAGTTATTGTCCTTAAGAACATATGTTGAAGCGACGCTTGACTTTCCCGAGGAAGAAATCGATTTCATCGAACAAGGCCATATTCGGGAACGCGTGGCAACGCTTTTGGATGGATTAGAGCAAGTCCACCAACGCGCCATGCGCGGAAAGACATTACGTGATGGCTTAAGTGTTGTTCTTGTTGGAGAGCCGAATGTCGGAAAGAGCTCGCTGATGAATGCATTAGCCGGACAGGACGTATCCATTGTGACGGATGTGGCCGGAACGACTCGGGACAAGATTGAATGCGAAGTAACCTTAGACGGGCTGCTTGTCAAGATTACCGATACAGCCGGACTACGCGACACGCATGACGTTGTTGAGGCAATCGGTGTTGATCGGGCCAAGAAGGCCGTCGAAAATGCGGATGTTGTTTTGATTCTTAAAGACGCGAGAGCAACCGAATCCGAGCAAGACCCGATGGGGTTTTTAAAAGGGCATTTAAGGAAAGGTGTTGATTTTATTAGAGTTTTTAATAAAATCGACCTAAATCCGGATCAACAAGAACACGAAGATGAGGACTTTTATATCTCAGCCAAGACCGGGCAAGGACTCGACAAACTTGTCGCAAAACTCAAGTCCCTTGCCGGAGCAGAAAGTGCCGAAGGCGATTTCTTGGCTAGAACACGACACCTTGAGTGCCTTGCGCGCGCCAAGCAAAGTCTTGAGAGAGTTTCCGAGGGGCTTCGTGATATGAATTTGGAGATTGTTGCCGAAGAGATGCGTCTTGCCGGTATTGCACTGGGCGAAATTGTCGGACAGACTCTGCCCGATGACCTCTTAGGGAAGATTTTCTCGAGCTTTTGCATCGGTAAGTAATCAACGCAGAACAAGGCAACAAACCCGTACGGTCATTACAATGCGGGTATCGCGGTTAATAATCGTTGTTTCACGTGAAACATACAATGCAGAATTCCAACTTTTACGATGTTATCGTCATCGGCTGCGGTCATGCTGGTGCTGAGGCGTGCCTGGCAGCTGCTCGAATGGGCGCCAAGACACTTTTGGTGACACACAATATTGAAACTATCGGTGAATTGTCCTGCAATCCGTCTATTGGTGGTATTGGGAAGGGGCATCTGGTAAAAGAACTTGATGCTATGGGCGGAGCGATGGGAGCGGTAACCGATGCTGCCGGAATTCAATTTCGTATTTTGAATGCATCTAAAGGACCGGCGGTTCGCGCTACACGTGCCCAGATCGATCGGATTCTGTACAAGATCACGATGCGAAAACGCATTGAAAATCAAGAAAACCTCCGGATTATTCAGCAAGCCGTTGATGATGTTTTAGTTGAGAAAAACCGTGCTGTTGGGATTCGAACTAAAATCGGCTTGGAATTTAAGTCGAAAGCTGTTGTGTTATGTGCCGGGACATTCCTAAACGGGTTGGTGCATGTCGGGTTGTCACACTACCCTGCCGGCCGTGTCTCCGAGGTGCCTAGCCTTCGTCTTGCCGAACGTCTCGCGGACTTGGGCATGCCTCGCGGGCGACTAAAGACGGGAACACCTGCCCGAATCGATGGCCGAACGATTGATTTTTCGAAATGTGAAAAACAGCCGGGTGATTTAAATCCTATTCCCTCGTTTTCTCTCATGGAACCTGGAATTCGCCATCCTGATCAACTGCCATGCTGGATTACGCATACCAATAAGCGCATGCATGAAATCATCATGGCGAATTTAGATCGTTCGCCTTTGTATGCCGGAGTTATCGAAGGAATCGGCCCCCGATATTGTCCGTCTATTGAAGACAAAATACACCGTTTTAAAGATAAGGATTCGCATCAAATCTTCTTGGAGCCCGAAGGTCTGTCGACGTGCTTGTTCTACCCGAACGGAATTTCGACCTCACTTCCTTACGATGTGCAAATCGAAATGGTGCATTGTGTTCCGGGTCTGGAACATGCACATCTTGTGCGCCCGGGCTATGCAATTGAATACGATTACTACGATCCGAGAGGTCTTAAGCGTACCTTTGAGACAAAGAGTATTGAAAACCTCTTTTTCGCAGGGCAAATTAACGGCACCACAGGTTATGAAGAGGCCGCGGCTCAAGGTCTCCTTGCCGGAGCAAATGCTGCAGCCAAAGCCTTAGATCGTGAGCCATGGGAGCCGCTTCGCAGCGAATGCTACCTTGGAGTTCTTGTCGACGATCTTACAACACGCGGTGTGACGGAACCATATCGTATGTTCACGAGTCGTGCCGAGTATCGTCTATGCCTTCGTGAAGACAACGCTGATGAACGTTTGTGTCCGAAAGCGTACGAAATGGGGCTTTTAAACGAAGAAAAGTGGGAGCGCTACCAAAGAAAGCATGAGGCCATCGAAAGTGAACTTGAAAGACTGCGCTCAACATGGGTTACGCCATCGGGACTTATGCCCGGTGAAGCCGAGCGTGTTCTCGGGACATCAATCGATCGAGAATATTCGCTGGCGGCTCTTCTAGCTCGTCCTAAAGTAAGCTACAAGGCTGTTGCGTCACTTAAAAGAATTTCGGGAGAAAATGTTTCACGTGAAACATTGACTCGCAATGATGAGATTGAACAGATCGAAATCTCACTTAAGTATCAGGGCTACATTAATCGGCAAAAAGAAGAGGTTCAAAAGGCCATCCTGCACGAAAAGACGCCAATTCCCAAGGACATGGATTACGACGCCGTCGCCGGTCTTTCTTTTGAAGTACGTCAGAGACTAAAGGAAATTCGTCCTGAGACTCTTGGACAGGCGGGGCGCATTTCCGGCATTACACCGGCGGCAATCTCGCTTTTGATGATTCACTTAAAACGAATGCGTTGGGGAAAAGAACAATGACATTCGACGTTCAATCTGTTCTTGCCGGCGCTCGAGCCCTCGGTTTGTCAATCTCCGAGCAGCAAGGTGAGCAGCTCGTGGCTTTCGGCAAACTTCTGATGCAATGGAACAGGGTTTACAACTTAACGCGCATTGAGTCAGAAGAGGCGGTTTTGAACTTGCACATTTTGGACTCGCTTGCCTTTGTTGCTGCAATCGCACATAGACACCCGACTACCGCTCTTGATGTCGGAAGCGGCGGAGGCTTACCCGCTATTCCTCTTGCTGTTGTCCGTCCAGACGTGCAGATCACGATGGTAGACTCGGTACAGAAAAAGACGGTTTTTTTGCAGCAGGTTATTATGAAGCTGGGTCTTACCAATGCGCACGTGGTGCATAGTCGTATCGAAGATTTATCGAGCAAACGGGTTCATGCTGTTACTTGCCGTGCGTTTGCGACTCTTTCAAAGACTGTTGCATTGACGCGCCGATTTCTTGCTGATGACGGGGTCTGGTTGTTAATGAAGGGAAAAGATCCTGTCGAGGAATTCGATGCGCTTGATTCGGACATTCGGGTTGAGGAAAATCGAAAATTAGTCATTCCTGGGAGCAATTTGAACCGCTGTTTAATTGTTCTTCGAGTGAATCAGGCTCGGGAAAGTCTTGTTTGAGGTGAAACAAATACGTCTGTTTTGGCTAAAACCAGAGAAAAACCGTTAAAAATTAATGCGTTACGGAGCAAAAAAATCAGCAAAAAATAAGGAAGAAACATGTTGGGACCTGAAACGGTAAGTTTTTATACGACGCTTCTTATGGTGTTCTCTTCTTTCATGCCGGCTATCAATCCGTTCGGCGGATCGATGCTGTTTTTGTCAATGACAAACGGCATCAGTCACGAGGAGCGTGCAAAACTGGCTCGACGGATTTCGATTTATTCCCTGGCCGTTCTTTTGGTGAGCCTTTACGCCGGAAACCTCATATTGAATTTTTTCGGTATCTCGATTGACGTTTTGCGCGTGGCAGGTGGAATCGTTTTATTTAGTACCGGATGGAAAGTTTTACACGATGGGGATGCCGACGGTACGACGGTTTCCAAGGAAATGACGGTACGTCACGTGTATTCGGAAATGGCTTTTTATCCGTTTACGCTTCCGATTACGACCGGGCCGGGATCGATTTCCGTTGCGGTCGCCCTAGGAGCGACTCCGATGCATGGCGTGGCCGGTATTGCCGGGAGTCTTGCAGGCATCGTCTTAAATTGCTTGGTCATTTGGTTTTGCTATAGCAATAGCGATCGGGTGACTCGCATGCTCGGGTCTGTCGGCGCGAATGCCTTGACGCGGATTTTTGCGTTCATTTTGATTTGCATCGGCGTTTCGGTATTTTGGACGGGTTTCAGCGGTTTGTGGTCAAGCATGCCGCACTAGATAGAGAGGAAGAGATGGCGAAGATTTTTTGTATTGCCAATCAAAAGGGAGGTGTCGGTAAGACAACGACCACAGTCAATCTTGCAGCAGCACTGGCCAAGTTTGGTCAGAAGGTGCTTCTTGTGGACTTAGATCCCCAGGGCAACGCTACCATGGGCTCCGGAATTGAAAAAAGCGAGTGCGAGACATCCGTTTACGAAATATTGATCGGTAAGGCCGGAGCCAGAAAGGCCATCATCCGGGCTGAACAAAGCGGTTACGATGTTCTGCCTTCGAATCGTGAGCTTTCAGCGGCGGAAATCGAACTCATGGAGTTTGATAACCCTGACGAGCAGCTTAAAAAGGCAATCGACCCGGTCCAAAAAGATTACGACTTCATTTTGATTGACTGTCCGCCGTCGCTTTCGATTGTTACAGTTAATGCCTTTTGTGCGGCAATCGGCGTTGTTATTCCGATGCAGTGTGAGTATTTCGCGCTGGAAGGATTGAGCGATTTAGTCAATACAATCAAGCGGGTACGGTACAACAAAAACGATGACTTGCGGCTAATCGGCCTGCTCCGCGTGATGTATGACCCGAGATTGACCTTGCAACAACAAGTCAGTGAGCAACTGAAGGAAAACTTCGGTGATCGCGTATTCGATACCGTGATACCGCGCAATGTTCGCCTGGCCGAAGCGCCGTCCTTCGGTCTTCCCGGGATTATTTTCGAGCCTTCGAGCCGTGGGGCTAAGGCATATATGGAGTTCGGAAAGGAAGTCCTTTTCAGAGCAGGGATTCGCAGTACACGCAGGAAAAAGGAGAAGTAAATGGTCGCCAAAAAACAAAAAAGAGGTCTCGGACGCGGACTCAAGTCTCTTTTAGGAGATGATGTTCCTGCCGTTGCAACCGCTAAAGACGTCATTACCGATATTGATATCAACATGCTTGTGGCCGGTACATATCAGCCCCGTAGTCGCATGGAAATGGAGCGCTTAAAAGAGCTTGCCGACTCCATCCGCGAACAGGGCGTTATTAACCCGATTGTCGTGCGTCCGATTAAGGGCGGAAAATACGAAATCATTGCCGGTGAACGGCGCTTTCGTGCTTCGAAACTAGCCGATAGAAAGACCGTTCCTGCCATTGTGCGTCGCGTGCAGGATAAGGATGCTTTGGCGATGGCGCTCATCGAGAATATGCAGCGCGAGGACTTAAATGCCATGGAAGAGGCACTCGGAATTAAGCGGCTCATCGATGAATTCGGCTATACCCATGAGCAAGCAGCACAGGCAATCGGAAGAAGTCGCCCGGCCACAAGTAATCTTTTGCGGTTATTGGCTCTAGCCAAACCCGTGCAACGCATGTTGGCGGATGCAAAACTGGAAATGGGACATGCCAGGGCGCTTTTGTCTCTTACGGGAGCCGAGCAGATTCAGTTAGCTAATCTAATCGTGGCCAAATCGCTGAGTGTGCGTGAAGCCGAGCGCCTTTCGGAAAAACGCAAAGAGGAAAAGACGACGCGACCAGCGAAGCGGTTTCCGAATAAGACGCGGGACGACCAAATCTTGGAAGAAAAGTTATCTGAGGCTCTCGGAGCTCCCGTGCGACTGGTTGTCGGAAGACGCGGAAAAGGCCAGATTGTCGTGGACTTTGCCGATTTAGACGATCTGGATGCAATCGTGGCGAAGATTTGCCCGGACGACTAGTTCGTTCGGCATGCTCAGATAGTTCTTTTGGTCAAACTTTTCTAGATAGCTAGCAGGTTGTTAAAATCGGTTTCAATTCTTACAATGTGGTCCAATTTTATAAGAAGAGGATGAAGTGAATCGGCCGCTACTGATTCGCGTGATTCTCTGGCACCTTGCCTTTATTTCTTTAGGGGCAATCGGTGCTGGTGTGTTTTTCGGAATGAATGCGACCCTTTCCTGCGTTGCAGGCGGGCTGTGTGTCTTCGTCCCGAATGCCTTTTTTATCCTCTGCTGGATTGCGTTGCAGACAGGGGGTGCGAGTGCGAATCCGTCCGTCCTTCTTATTTTTGAATTTATAAAGTTGGCAATTGTGTGTTTGCTGTTTTTTCTCGTTGCCAAGTTTTATCCGGCTTTGAACTGGCCCGCCATGCTTTTCGGAATTGTTGTGGGTGCATTGAGCAACTTGGCTTTACTGATTGGAAAACAGCGAGACTGAGGAATTAGCTTGTATGGCGAGCGATGCTTTGACTTCGACCGGGTACATGTTGCATCACCTGCAACATAATGCATCCGTAATGAAACAGTCGATTGTGGACTTTTCCGTCCTCAATTACGATACGATTTTCTTCTCGATCCTGATTCTCATCGGGAGCCTTTGGTTACTAAGGAAAGCGGCCTCACATGCGACAAGCGGTGTTCCGGGAAAGTTTCAGTGCGCCGTCGAGATGCTCGTTGACATGGTCGAAGAGCAAAGTAAAGCGATTGTGCATGGAGACAGGACATTTATTGCACCTGTTGCGCTGACGGTTTTCGTTTGGGTCACGCTCATGAATGCCGTTGACCTGATTCCGGTCGATTTGTTGCCGTGGATTGCCGGGTTCTTCGGCATTCACTACTTGCGTCCTTTGCCGACAGCAGACCTTAATGCGACGATGGGCATTTCCATCAGCGTTTTGTTGCTGTGCATTTACTACGGCCTCAAAGTCAAAGGCTTCGGCGGATTTACCCGGAGTCTTTTTGTTGCACCTTTCGGAAATCATTTCCTCCTCTGGCCGTTCAATTTTGCCTTAAATATCATTGAATATATCGCAAAAACGGTTTCATTGGGCATGCGACTGTTCGGTAATATGTACGCAGGCGAACTACTCTTTTTCCTGATTGCTCTGCTCGGGGGATTTGCATTTTCTTTCGGCTTTCTCGGTGGCTCGTTTTCCATTATTGGACAAGTGGTTGCCGGGCTTTGCTGGTGGATTTTTCACATTTTGATTGTTTTACTGCAGGCGTTCATCATGATGATGCTGACCTTGGTTTACATCGGGCAGGCGCATGAAGATCACTGATTTTTTACTTCCTACACGGAAACTTTAAGGAGTATGCAATGACCAACGTTGCAATGGTTGCTTTGGCCTGTGGCCTGATTATCGGTTTCGGCGCTTTCGGTGCCTGTTTGGGTATCGGCATCATGGGCGCTCGCTATCTTGAGAGTGCGGCTCGTCAGCCGGAACTGATGAATGTGCTTCAGACGAAGATGTTTCTTTTAGCCGGTCTGATCGATGCGGCCTTCTTAATTGGCGTTGGCGTGGCCATGATGTTTGCGTTCGCGAACCCGTTCGTCGGCTGATCCCAAAAAATTCATCCATGACGATATTTGATGTTGCTCGGATTTGAAAAGAGCAACGCAAATGCAGCGGGGTTCTGATAATGAACATTAATGCCACTTTGTTTGTACAGATGGTGGTGTTCTTCATCGGCTGTTACATCACGATGAAGTACATCTGGCCGCCGTTACTCAAAGCCATCGAAGGGCGCCAGCAGAAAATCGCGGCCGGATTGGCTGCGGCTGAAAAGGGCAACAATGCTTTAAATGAAGCACAAGCCAAGGGTAAAGAAATCGAAGCTCAGGCGCGTGCTCGTGCATCGGTCATCGTGTCCGACGGCGAAAAGCGAGGAGCGAAGATTGTCGAAGACGCCAAGGCACAAGCTAAGGACGAAGCAGATCGCATCATTGCCGATGCTAAGGTTGAAGCAGCCCAGGAAATGGATCGCGTTCGCGAGCAGTTGCGTGCCGACGTGGCAACTTTAGCCGTTGCCGGTGCCGAGAAGATTCTCGAGCGCGAGATTGATGCGAAAGCACATGCGAAGTTGTTAGATCAACTGAAGGCGAAACTTTAATTATGGCGGAACTTTCAACGATTGCTCGTCCGTATGCCCAAGGGCTTTGGAAGGCTCTCGGGGACAACCCCGATGCCTCGGCAGTTCAGACGGTTTGCGAGGGCTTAGAGGCGGTTGCGCAAGCGGTTCTCAGCCCGGATGTTTCGGCTCTTATCAGCGATCCGAAGTTGACCAAAGAAGAGCTTTTCGAAGCTCTGAAAAAGTCCCTCGGTCGCGGAGTTCCCAAGGAGCTTGAAGGCCTTTTGCTTGCTGTTATCGAAAACGGGAGAATCCCTGTGCTCGGGGAAATTTCCCGTCAATTCAAAGATCTTGTCAATGCCTCTTCGGGCATTGCCGAGGTCCAGATTGAAAGCGCGTTCAAAATGACCAAGACGCAGGTCGACCAACTCGTTAAAAGTTTAGGTAAGAAGTTTCCCGGCGTGAAACTGAATCCGACGGTGACGGTCAATCCGGATTTAATCGGCGGCGTGTGTATTCGCGTCGGCGATCAGATCCTCGATGAGTCCGTGCGTGCGCGTCTCAGTCAGATGCGCGCGGCCCTTACAGCGTAAATTCCGGAGTTCGAAAAAATGCAACTCAATCCTAGCGAAATCAGTGAACTACTTAAGAAACGCATTGAAGATCTCGGCGTTTCAACTGATCTTCGTACACAAGGCACCGTTGTGACGGTGACCGACGGCATTTGCCGAGTTCACGGCCTTCAGGACGTGATGCAGGGCGAAATGCTGGAATTCCCCCAGAACACTTATGGTCTGGCGCTTAACCTTGAAAGAGACTCAGTGGGCGCCGTGATTCTCGGTAGCTACGAGCACATCCGTGAAGGTGATACGGTCAAGACGACCGGACGCATTCTTTCCGTGCCCGTCGGCCGTGCTCTGATCGGCCGCGTTGTCAACGCTTTGGGGCAGCCTATCGACGGCAAGGGTCCGATTAAGACCGACGAATACGACGTTGTCGAAAAGGTCGCGCCCGGCGTGATCGATCGTCAGTCCGTCAGCCAGCCCGTGCAGACGGGTTTGAAATCCGTCGACGCCATGATTCCGATTGGTCGCGGCCAACGTGAATTGATCATCGGTGACCGTCAGACCGGAAAGACCGCTATCGCGATTGATACAATCATCAATCAAAAGGGCAAGAACCTGACATGTATTTACGTGGCAATCGGTCAGAAGGCCAGTACCATTGCCAACGTTGTGCGTCAGCTTGAAGCGCACGGTGCCATGGAATACACAATCATTGTGGCAGCCTCGGCTTCCGAATCAGCGGCTTTGCAGTACATTGCGCCGTATGCCGGTGCGACGATGGGTGAGTACTTCCGCGATCGCGGCGAAGACAGCCTGATTGTTTATGATGACTTGACTAAGCAAGCTTGGGCGTATCGACAGATTTCCTTGTTGCTACGTCGTCCGCCCGGACGCGAAGCGTATCCCGGCGACGTTTTCTACTTGCACAGTCGTCTTTTGGAACGTGCCGCACGCGTCAATTCCGCGTATGTCGAGCGCTTTACCAAGGGTGCCGTGAAAGGAAAGACCGGTTCGATGACGGCCTTGCCGATTATCGAAACGCAGGCCGGGGACGTGACGGCGTTCGTGCCGACAAATGTCATTTCCATTACCGACGGACAGATTTTCTTGGAAACAGACTTGTTTAATGCCGGTGTTCGTCCGGCTATTAATCCGGGCATTTCCGTCAGTCGCGTGGGTGGCGCGGCCCAGACTAAGATTATTAAAAAGCTCGGCGGCGGCGTCCGTTTGGCTTTGGCGCAGTACCGAGAACTTGCTGCATTTGCGCAGTTTGCCAGTGACTTGGATGAGACAACGCGTAAGCAACTTGAGCGCGGTCGTGTTGTGACCGAGTTGATGAAGCAGCCTCAGTATCGGCCGCTACAGGTCTGGCAGGAAGCTGTAACGCTCTTTGCTATTGAGAAAGGTGCGTACGACGACGTTCCCGTTAAGAATGCACTTGCCATGGAGCGAGAAATGTGTGCCTTCCTCCAGCAGCATTCACCTGAGCTCTTAGAGCAAATTGAGCAGAAAAAGGAACTGACGCCGGAGATTCGTGCAGCCTTAGATCAGGCCGTTTCGGAATTTAAGAAAACGGCAGCATTTTAACGATCTGAGGAATCCTTATGCCCAGCACAAAGGAAATTCGCGGAAAGATTCGAAGCGTACAAAACACGCGGAAGATCACGAAGGCGATGCAAATGGTGGCCGCCTCGAAGATGCGCAAGGCTCAGGACCGGATGTTTCAGGCCCGTCCCTACGCAGATAAGTTGCGCAATATCATCGCGCACTTAGCTTCGTCGAATGCCAGCTACCAGCATCCTTTCCTTGCCAAACGCGATCAGGAGACCGGACAGGTCGCTTTGATTTTGGTGACAACCGACAAGGGCTTGGCCGGGGCGCTGAACACGAACATTCAGCGGCATGTGCTCCAGAAAATGCAGTCGCTCTATAAGGACGGCAAGAAGCTGAGTGTGACGGCAGTCGGCAATAAGGCGATTGCGTTTTGCTCGCACATGCGATTAGAGATCACCAGTCAGGTGGCTCAGCTCGGAGATCGTCCTCATCTAGAGCGCCTTCTCGGAGCAATTCGTGCCCAGTTGGATGCGTACAGCGAGGGAAAGGTCGACGTGGTATATCTGGCTTACACGCGTTTTGTCAACGCGATGAAGCAAGAGCCCGTTATTGAACAATTGCTTCCGCTTCCGAGCGAGAAGCTCAAGTCTCTCGGCGAGAAACCGCGTGAATTTTCGTGGGATTATCTGTATGAGCCGGATGCTCAAACGGTGCTTGACGAACTGCTCAAGCGATATGTGGAGACTTTGATTTATCAAGCGGTTGCAGAAAATATGGCTTCGGAACAGTCTGCCCGTATGGTGGCCATGAAGGCTGCTTCGGACAACGCCAAGAAGCTCATTGACGAATTGCAACTCGTCTATAACAAGACTCGTCAGGCAGGCATTACCAAGGAAATCACCGAAATCGTCGGTGGTGCCGCCGCCGTGTCATAAGGGATTTGGAGACCGAGGAATAACCTATGAGTATCGGACAAATCGTTCAAGTTATCGGCGCCGTGGTCGACATCGAGTTCGCACGCGATGAAATGCCGAGAATTTATGAAGCGCTTGTTTTAGAACAGGACAAGGAAAACACACTGGCGGAAGCCGGACTGACCTTTGAGGTGCAACAGCAGTTAGGTGACGGCATTGTTCGTACCATTGCGATGGGCTCTTCCGACGGTTTGCGTCGCGGGATGAGGGTCAAATCGACAGGTTCGGAAATTTCCGTTCCCGTCGGACCTAAGACCCTCGGTCGTATCATGGACGTGCTCGGCCGCCCGGTGGATGATTGCGGTCCGATCGGCGAAAAAGAACGCCGTCCGATTCACAGAGCGGCGCCTAAATTCGACGAACTGAGCCCCTCGGTGGACTTGCTTGAGACGGGCATTAAGGTGATTGACTTGATTTGCCCGTTTGCCAAAGGAGGCAAGGTGGGTTTGTTCGGCGGTGCCGGTGTCGGCAAGACTGTCAACATGATGGAGTTCATTAACAACATCGCTAAGGCCTACGGTGGCTACTCGGTGTTTGCCGGTGTCGGCGAACGTACCCGTGAAGGCAACGACTTTTACCATGAAATGGAAGCCTCCAAGGTTTTGGATAAGGTGGCCATGGTCTTCGGTCAGATGAACGAGCCTCCTGGAAACCGTTTGCGTGTGGCGTTAACGGGGCTGACGATGGCCGAAGCCTTCCGTGACGAAGGGCGCGACATCTTGCTCTTTATTGACAACATTTACCGCTACACCTTGGCAGGAACCGAAGTGTCCGCCTTGCTCGGTCGTATGCCTTCGGCCGTGGGCTATCAGCCGACGCTGGCCGAAGAAATGGGTAGGTTGCAGGAACGTATTACATCGACGAAGGTCGGATCGATTACGTCTATTCAGGCCGTGTACGTGCCGGCCGATGACTTGACGGACCCGTCGCCGGCGACAACGTTCAGCCACTTGGATGCAACGGTCGTGTTAAGTCGTGATATTGCGAGTTTAGGTATTTACCCGGCCGTCGATCCTTTGGATTCGACAAGTCGTCAGGTTGACCCGAATGTGATCGGCGAAGAGCACTACACCGTCTGCCGTCGCGTTCAGGAAATGCTGCAAAAGTACAAGGAACTGCGTGACATCATCGCCATTCTCGGTATGGACGAGTTGTCTCCGGAAGATAAGCTTGCCGTCACGCGTGCTCGTAAGATTCAGCGCTTTTTGTCTCAGCCGTTCCACGTGGCAGAAGTCTTTACCGGAACGCCGGGCAAATACGTTCCCTTAAAGGAAACGATTCGCGGCTTTAAGATGATTGTCGACGGTGAGTGCGACGAGCTACCCGAACAGGCCTTCTATATGGTCGGTACGATTGACGAGGCGTTCGAAAAGGCCAAATCAATCAGGTAAACGGAGCGAAACATGGCAGCAACGATTGAGGTTGATGTCGTCAGCGCGGAATCTTCCGTGTATTCCGGACAGGCGCACTTCGTGGCCTTGCCCGGACAGGAAGGCGATTTGGGCATTTTGCCCGGACACGTTCCGCTCCTGACACGAATTCGACCGGGCATGGTCCGCATTCAGACGGCCGAGGGCACAGAGGAAGGGATTTTCGTGGCCGGGGGCCTACTCGAAGTGCAACCGGATCGCGTAACGGTATTGGCCGATTTAGCCGTCCGTAGCAAGGATTTGGATGAAGCCAAGGCCAAACAGGCGATTGCTCAGGTCGAGCAGGACAAAGAAAAGATTAAGGGCGAGATTGATATTGCTCGTGTCCAAGCGAAATTGTCGGCTTTGAGTGCGGAGTTGCAATTTATCAAGAAGTTACGCCAAGAAAAATAATCCGGCTTAATCGAAAAAAACGGAGGCGTTCGAAAAAAGTCGGACGAATCCGTTTTTTTGCTTTAGGATTGAAGGTGTGTCGGGATTCATTCCTTCAAGGAGGCTAGAAGATGACAGTTTCCGAAGTTATTCAAGTTTGTACGGACGGCAGTCCCTTGTCGGATAAGGCAGTCCAAGAGGCTATTTCCATGGCGCAAGAAATGCAGTTGCCTCTGGTGGCCGTGACGGTTGTGTCCGGAAAAGCCTCGGAGCAGGATGCGGTTCGTGCGCGTTTGATGGCCATTGCTCAGAAAGCCAAAGAGGCCGGAGTTCCCTGTGAACTTGTGGCCGAGCAGGCTCGGGCTCCCTACGAGGGAATCATTGCCGTGGCTCGTAGAAAGCATGCGCGCCTGATTGTGATGGCAAGCCGCGGACTCGGTTCGATTGAGTCGGTTTTCCTCGGATCGGAAACACAAAAGGTTTTAGCCAGCGCCGATCGCCCGGTGCTCGTCGTCCGCTAAAATAATCGCTTCAGCAGCATCGCGGCGTTTGCTCCGCGCAGGCACAGTCGTTTGTCCCGGCTTGTCTGGCCGGCAACGAAAGTGATTGACGCGCGGGGCAGTGCGAGTGTTTTCGAAAGCCAACGGGCAAGTCGTTCGTTGGCTTTTCCGTCTACGGGGGGAGCCGACAGGGCGATTTTCAGACGACCGTTGAATTCCCCGACTACGCCCTCGCGCTTGGCGCTCGGCTGAACGTGTACGGAAAGAAGAACCCCGTCTTCGGTTTCTTTGACCCAAGACGGTAGCGAAACGGATTTAGGTAAGGCGCAGGAATCCATGGAACACAAAAACGATACTTTTTTACGGGCTCTTAGACGCGAGAGCACAGAATATACCCCAATCTGGCTGATGCGACAGGCAGGACGCTTCCTGCCGGAGTATCGACGTGTGCGGGAGTCTTGCGGCAGTTTTATGGCTTTGGCGCGCAACCCCCGGGCGGCAACGGAAGTAACACTGCAACCGGTTGAGCGATTCGGGCTCGATGCGGCCATTTTGTTTTCCGATATTTTGACTGTGCCCGATGCGATGGGTTTGAATCTTGAGTTTGTCCCGGGAGAGGGGCCTCGTTTTGCCCATCCGGTTCAAGACGAGGCGGCCGTTAAGGCATTATTTGTTCCCGATCCGACTCAAGAACTTCGCTATGTGACAGATGCGGTCGCAAGTATCCGTCGGGCTCTGGGCGGTCGGGTTCCGCTCATCGGCTTTTCTGGCTCCCCGTTTACTTTGGCCTGCTACATGGTCGAGGGGAGCGCATCGCGCGATTTTCCGCGTACAAAAGCGATGCTTTATCAAAGGCCGGACCTCTTGACGCAGGTTCTCGCGGTCAATTCTCAGGCGGTTTCCGAGTACCTACTTGCCCAGGTTGAAGCCGGTGCTCAGGCGCTTCAGATTTTCGACACGTGGGGGGGAATCTTAGCGGGACCTGCCTTTGAGGCCTTTTCGCTTAGGCCGATTCGGGACGTTATCGAAAGAGTTCGGCATAACAGGCTCGGATGCGACGTACCGATTATTGTGTTCACAAAAGGCGGAGGTCAGTGGTTAGAAGCGTTATCGGAGTCCGGGGCCGATTGCCTCGGTCTGGACTGGACGGTTTCTTTGAGAGCATCGCGTAGCCGCACAAACGATGCCGTCAGTCTTCAGGGAAATATGGATCCGACGGTTTTGCTTGCCGGCGATCGAGCGATTGAAAAAGAGGCGTGCCGAGTATTGGACGACTTCGGGAGTGTCGGTAAAAGCGCCGGTCACGTGTTTAATTTAGGGCACGGCGTTTTGCAATCAACGCCACCGGAGGCTGTAGCGACATTGGTGCAGTTGGTGCATGACTACTCGAGGCGCTACCACGTTTCGGACGCGGGGGCGCATTAGGGTTTTCCACAGCGTACGCTCCGTCTTTGAGAGAATCAACAGACAGGGAAAAGGCGGAAAAGATTGAGAAAATAGCCATGTAAGTCATTGATTTTGAATAAATCATCAGATAATCAGTCCTTGTAAAAAATGTGTAAAAAGGCGGACTTTTCCCAAAAAGGCAAGAAGTTTTTCACAAAGTTTTCCACAGGCTGTGGACAGGATGGGAAAAGCTGATGTTTTTCAATTTGTTAACGACTGTGGATAATTCGTCGCCTGTGGAAAGACCGAAATCAATGCTGTGGATAAGTCACTGATGCAACACGCACTAACCGATCAATTTGTACGTGTTATCGTACAAGCGCCTTTGGGACCTCTGGACTATCGTGTCGATGAGGCCACTGAGGTTGCAGTCGGCGATCGCGTGCTCGTGACGCTCGGCACACGCCAGGTCGTCGGAATTGTCGTTGACGTGACGGCTGTTTCTGCCGTTGAGAGCCGAAAACTGAAAAGAGTTCTTCGCGTACTCGGGGAAACAGAGCCGTTTCGCCGTGAGTGGTTGGAGTTAATGCGCTTTACGGCCAATTATTACATCCGCACGTGGGGAGAAGCGGCGCTTTCTTCCTTGCCTCGCTTTTTTAGACTTCCCCCGCGTGCACGACGACAAGCCTCATTAAATCGGATTCGGGAAATTCCCCCGATAAAGACCGAGGGACGCCCGACTCCGAGGCTAAATGCCGAGCAGTATGCTGCATCGCGTGCCGTCAGCGACTCTTCGGGCTTTTCTCCGTTTGTTCTCTTCGGCGTTACAGGATCGGGGAAAACGGAAGTATATTTGCACATCATGCACGAGGTTCTCGAAAAGAACCCGGAAAATCAAGTGCTTTTGCTAGTTCCGGAGATTAATCTGACGCCGCAACTGGAAGCACGAGTTCGGGAGCGCTTCCCCGAGGAGACAGTCGTCACGCTTCATTCGTCCTTAAGCGACGGAGATCGTGCACGCAATTGGCTTGCCGTTCATGAAGGGCGGGCTCGGATACTGGTCGGAACGCGACTGTCGATTTTTGCAAGTTTTCGTCGCTTGGCATTGATCCTTGTCGATGAGGAGCACGACGAAAGTTACAAGGCTGACGACGGTGCTCGGTTTTCCGCACGGGATTTAGCGATAAAACGGGCACAAATGAATGCCGTTGCCTGTGTCTTAGGCTCGGCCACGCCGTCGCTTGAATCCTGGGAGAAGGTCCGAAAAGGCGAGTATCGGCTTTTGCGACTTTCGCATCGGGCTGTTAAGGAGGCAGAGCTCCCGAATATTGCCGTTGTCGACAGACGCGCCGAACGCGGTCAGGTATTTGTTTCCGAAGTCCGACAGGCCGTTGACGAGACACTTAAGCAAGGTCGGCAAGTCCTCGTTTTTATCAACCGACGCGGATATGCTCCGACGGTAATGTGTCCGGCCTGCGGATGGGTCAGTCGTTGTCTTCATTGTTCGGGCTTTACGGTTTTCCATAAAAAAGAACGGCGTCTTGTTTGCCATCACTGCTCGGCGAGTTACCCGGTTCCGGAGCGCTGTCCAACGTGCGGAAATCCCGGTTTGGAGGCCATCGGAACGGGAACCCAAAAAATCGAAGAAGCCATCGAAACGCTTTGGCCTAAGGCTCGGGTGCTACGGATTGACCGCGACAGTGTGCGCACGAAAAATCAAGCGCAAAAGGCGTTTTCGGACGTCCATGCCGGCCGGGCCGATATCGTTGTCGGCACGCAAATGATTTCCAAAGGACACGACTTTAAACGTGTCGGACTCGTGGTCGTTTTAAACGCCGACGCTCTTCTTGTCAGTCCGAGCATTAAGGCCGAGGAGCGTCTTTTTTCGCTTCTTTTGCAGGTGGCCGGGCGCGCCGGTCGCTCGGGCGCAATCGGTCGTGTTTTGATTCAAAGCCGTTTTCCCGAGCATCCGCTTTATAAAGAAGTCATTGCTCAGGACTATGAAGCGTTTGCCGAACGATCCCTTTCTGAAAGATGCGAGGCGCAGATGCCGCCTTTTGTTCGGCAGGCACTGCTTCTGTCTCGCTCGGAAACCTTAGATCGCGCATTGGGCTTTTTAGAGCGAGCCCGACAAACGGGAGATAGCATCAATCGCGGTCGTGTTGTTCTTTATGATCCGGTGCCGATGTCGCTTATGCGCCTGATGGATGAGGAACGTGCGCAACTACTTGTGGAAGCGCCGACGAGAGCGCAACTCAATGCGTTTTTATCCGAATGGGTGTCGGTCCTTAAGGCAGAGCACGGCGTCTTTTGGACCGTGGAAGTTGACCCCACGGACCTGTAGTCCGGGTTTTTTTGCATAGGTATAATGCCGTGCGTTGTCTCCGTAGTTCAACTGGATAGAATGCGGCCCTCCGAAGGCTGTGATGTGGGTTCGAGTCCCGCCGGAGGCACCAAAATTCCTTTTAGGCCGGGGAGTCTTTGCCCGGCTTTGTTTTTATAGGCTTTTCCCGTGCAACCGCAGCAAGAAAAAAAAGAAAAGAAAGTTTCTTTCGGGTTTCGAGAAGTTCCCGAGTCGGAAAAGGTACGCGACGTCAAACAGGTTTTCGATTCCGTTGCCAAAAAATACGACTTGATGAACGACTTGCTGAGTTTCGGGTTGCACCGGCTCTGGAAGCGCAAAACCATCCGAGCGGCGGAGCTCAAAGAGGGAAGTCGCGTCCTGGATATTGCATCGGGGACCTGCGATTTGGCGTTGGCGTTTTCTCCGCTTGTAGGAAAGACAGGGCAAGTGTGGGCAACGGACATTAACTACGCCATGCTCTCGGAAGGCGCCAAACGCATTGCTCGAGCTGCCTCGGACGCGCGTGTCGTTCAGTGCGATTGCGAGAGTCTTCCGTTTTCCGACAACACGTTTGACGTTGTTACGGTTTCGTTCGGATTGCGCAACATGACGCACAAAGAAAAGGCCCTTTGCGAAATGCTGCGTGTGACAAAACCGGGCGGCCGCGTTTTGGTTCTGGAATTCAGCCACTGCTGGAAGATTCTCCGACCGCTTTACGATTTTTACTCCTTTGTCGTGATGCCTAGACTCGGGGCTCTTGTCGCCGGGGATGCAAATAGTTACAGATATTTAGCCGAATCGATCCGAGTCCACCCAAATCAAAAGACTCTAGCTGATATGATGCGCAAGGCAGGCTTTAATCCGGTGCGATGGAAAAACCTGACATTCGGGGTTTGTGCTCTTCACATCGGAATCAAACCCTAAAGCCTTGTTTTTTTCCGATGTCCGCGCTCATCGGACCTTTAACTGCATTTTCACTACACATGAAGAAATTTCTCGCACTCCTAGCCGTCACGTTCCTTCTTGCCTCCTGTGTCACTGATGCCGATGCCGCCATGCGCTTCGGCGGCGGACGCAGTTTCGGGCGTTCTACGAGCAGCCTGTTTCAAAAGGCACCGGCTCCCAAACCCGGGCTTGCCGGCAAGACGGCTCCCGAGGCAGGCAAGGCAGCGCCGGGTGCTGCATCAAAGCAAAGCGCCGCTCAGACTTCGGCTGCCAAAACGGCCGCTCCGGCGGCCGCCGCTCGCCCCATGGGCGGCATGCTCATGGGCATTGCAACCATGTTCGGAATTGCGGCGCTTGTGAGTGCTTTGGGTCTTTCGGCAGGCTTTGCTCAGGTGCTCACGGCTTTGGCAATCGGAGCCCTCATTTATTTTGCCTTGCGTTTTATCGTCGGTTTCTTCTTCGCGTCGCGCGTTGCACGAACGCAAGGGCAACAGACTCGGACTTGGCAGGAAACGGCCGAGCAGGGACAAACGCGACCGGGAAGCGCGATGGATAGTTTTTCTTCGACCGGCATTGAGGCACTTTCGGTTCCCGCGGATTTTGATGCCAAAGGTTTTGAGTCCGAGGCGCGTAAGAATTTCATTCGACTTCAAAAGGCTTGGGATAAAGCCGACATCGTTTCCGTTGCCGATTTTATGACAAACGACTTCTTTATTGCGCTGACGCATGAACTTCGTAACCACGGAACGGCTGTTCAAACAAGCGAAGTCGTGAATCTCACGGTGCGATTACTCGGAATTGTTCACGAACAAAACGAGTGCGCGGCTGTTGTGTCGTTTGAAGGCGCAATAAAGATTAACGGTGCATTCGAACAGGTCAGCGAACGTTGGCTCCTGGTTCGTGCCGCGGATGGTTCCACCGGGTGGCTTTTAGCCGGTATCGAGCAGGTTTAAGAAGCCGTTCGCGGGCGCCGGAAGGCAATAAACAGACCTTTCCTGTCGGGTATTAGTAAGTAGTTCTCGACAGCGGACGGGATGTAGTCCTCGTTAAAATAACGTTCGTAGTACACCGATTCTTACTCTTTGTGCAAGAAAGAGGTCTCTTGATGGAACATGCTCAAGCGAAGCTACGTCTCACGGATGTGATGACGCGACTGACGCCGCAAATCGAGTACATCGACTGAGGCGGAGCCTGTCAGCCTTGTCTCACGAAAGATAAGCGGGAGATTTCATCTTTTGGACAACAAAAAGCCGGGCACGTCCCGGTTTTTTTACCCTTTCGTCGAAGTTTTCCTGTTGCCCGAATGCGACGCCCGAAACGGGAACTATAAGTATCGATTTCGCGAGACTCCCTCAAAATACCCTATAAACATTGGGTATTTCAAGCGATCTCATTTTTTTAAAAAAGGGAAAACAAGGCCGTGTTTGCGCCGAGAAATCGGACAAAGTTTGACCTCGATGAAACTTTCGAGGATTTCTCAAAAAAAGTTTTCTTTACAGAGAATTTTCCCGAGATATCTCCCTATACTGCGCCTCCGCAAAAAAATTTCCGTCTTCCCTTGTGAAAAAGCACAAAGAAAGACTCCTACAAGAACCTAGGTCGTTACGCTTTTTTGGAGATTTGCTAATGACTAGCCTGATCGTACTGGTTTGCCTGTATATGCTGGTTTCGATCGGAATAGGATTGTGGGCGGCTCGCCGCGTAAACAATACCGCCGATTATGCTTTAGCCGGGCGCTCGTTGCCTTTGATGATGGTCATCGCAACGACATTCGCCACATGGTTTGGCAGTGAGACAGTGCTCGGCCTTCCCGGTCGTTTTATCGAGGGAGGCATTGCCGGTGTCGTCGAGGAACCGTTCGGTTCCGGTGCGGCACTGATTCTCGTGGGCGTTTTCTTCGCCCGTAAGCTCTACCGCATGAATCTTCTGACCATCGGCGATTTTTATCGTCGGCGCTACGGTAAGAAGATTGAGCTCGCGTGCTCGGTTTTCATCATCCTTTCGTACTTAGGATGGGTCGGAGCGCAGGTTGCGGCTTTAGGGCTGGTGCTTAACCTCTTGACCGAAGGGGCTATCAGCGTTTCGCTCGGCATGATGATCGGAACATTTGTGGTGCTCTTTTACACCGTTTACGGCGGCATGTGGTCTGTGGCATTTACCGATTTTTTGCAAATGGGCATCATTATCGCCGGTTTAATTGCCGTAGCCGTTGTGGCCGGTAACATGGCCGGCGGTGTCGGACATGTCGTTTCTTTTGCTCAGAGCCGCGATCTGTTCCATGTGTTCCCGGAAATGACGCTCCACGGTTGGCTTTTCTGGATTTCTGCTGCCATGACCATGATGATCGGGTCGATTCCGCAGCAGGACGTTTTCCAGCGCGTGATGAGCGCCGAGGATGAAAAAACGGCCACGCGCGGTCCCATTTTGGGCGGGTGCTTTTACATCCTGTTTGCTTTCATGCCGATGTTTATCGTTTGCGCAGCGGTTTTGGCGATGCCCGGTGTCGGTCAGATGCTTTTGACGACTGATCCGCAACTGCTCCTGCCGACGCTCGTGCGCGACTACATGCCCGTTTGGTTGCGAGTTCTGTTTTTCGGTGCTGTTTTGTCTGCCGTGATGTCGACGGCTTCGGCCACGATGCTTGCGCCAACAACGACATTCGTGCACAACGTGCTGCGTAACTACATCACAATCAAACCGAAAGACGAATTGCTGTATTTCCGCGGAGCCCTTGTGATTTTTGCCGCCTCTGTTTTGGCCTACAGCCTGTGGTTTGAAGGAACGGCGATTTACGACATGGTGGCGATGGCCTACCAGTTCCCGGTTGTCGGTGCCTTCTGGCCGCTTGTGGCCGGAATCTACTGGAAAAAGGCAACGACGCAGGGCGCATGGACATCGATTATTCTCGGTGCTACGGCTTGGACGATTTTGACAGTCACGCCGCTCGGCGAGGTGTTTCCGAGCGTTTTAGGTGGTTTTGTTGTGGCGTGCTTCGGTATGGTTGTCGGGAGCCTTGTTCCGTCGCGGTACAACGAAAAAAGCCGTCAAATGTACCTGGCTGCAGAACTGTCGACTCAGGCTTAAGACGGAAATCGGTTAAAGAATCGGGGTTCGGTTTTGTACCGGCCCCGTTTTTTCGCTTGCGATCCCCTTCAGGGCGCACTCCTGCGTAAAATGCCTTCTGTTTAGTGCAAACCCGCCCGAAAGTTACCGTTTGAAAAGGGCGTAAAACAAAAGAGGAAAATCTATGATCAATGTCGTTATCCTGGCCGCCGGCCAGGGTAAGCGTATGCATTCGCGCTTGCCGAAAGTGCTCCAGCCCCTTGCCGGGAAACCCATGATTGAACACGTCCTGGATACGGTCGCAACCTTAGGTGATGTGGCAAAGACTATTGTGGTCGTCGGGCACTTAGCTCCCTTAGTTCAAGAAAGCCTTAAAAACCACCCCGACGTGCAGTTCGTTCTTCAAGAGCCGCAACTCGGAACCGGGCATGCGTTGCAACAGGCATTGCCGAGTTTAGATTCGGCGGCCGAGCAAACGCTTGTTTTGTTAGGGGATGTTCCGCTCATTCAGACCGAAACTGTGGCACGCCTGAGAATGGTTGCCGGCGACGGGATGGCGCTTTTGACAACAGTGCTACGTAATCCGACCGGATACGGACGGATTCTTCGGCAAAAAGGGCGCATCGTGGCAATTGTCGAACAAAAAGATGCTACGGAAGGCCAAAAACAGATTCGCGAAGTCAATACGGGAATCATGCTGCTACCGACATCGCGCCTTGCCGGGTGGCTTTCCGAACTCAAAGCCAGCAACGCACAGGGAGAGTATTACTTAACGGATGTCATCGGACTTGCGGTCCGAGACGGCGTTCGCATTAACTCGGCCCGACCGCGTCGCAGTTTTGAAGTCGAAGGGGTCAATTCAAAAACACAACTGGCACGTCTAGAAGGCATCTGGCAGGACCATTTGGCCGAAGAGATTACCGAAGCCGGCGTGACGGTTATCGATCCGTCGCGTCTGGATATTCGCGGGAAATTAACGTGCGGAACGGACGTCAGTATCGACGTCGGTTGTGTTTTCCAGGGAAATGTTTCATTAGGCGACGGCGTGCAGGTCGGGCCGTACTGCGTAATCGAAAATGCGAAGGTTGCGGCCGGAACACGCATTGAAGCGTTTACGCACATTGTCGGGGCAGGGATCGGCGAAAACGTCAAAATCGGGCCCTTTGCGCGATTGCGTCCCGAAGCGACTCTTTCCGATGATGTGCACGTCGGTAACTTTGTTGAAATCAAAAAGTCTTTTATCGGAAAATCCTCCAAGATCAATCACTTGTCGTATATCGGAGATACGCAGATGGGCGAGCGCGTCAACATCGGCGCCGGTACCATTACGTGCAACTACGACGGCGTTCATAAGTTGCAGACTGTTATCGGGGACGATGCCTTTATCGGGTCGGACACGCAACTGATTGCACCGGTGACAGTCGGAGACGGCGCGACGCTTGGAGCCGGAACGACGCTTGCCAAAGATGCGCCGGCCGGAAAACTCACCATCAGTCGCGTGCGCCAGATGACAGTGGACAACTGGACACGTCCGAAAAAGACCGAAAAGTAACAAACCCGGGAGAAAAACGATGTGCGGAATTGTTGCCGGAGTCAGCCCAAGAGATGTCGTGCCGGTGCTTTTGGAAGGATTGCGCCGTTTGGAATATCGCGGGTACGACAGTTGCGGGATTGCCGTCTGTGAGGACGGAAAGATTCATCGTGTACGAACGGTCTCGCGTGTCAATGATTTGTGCCGACAGGTTCAAGAAACCGGTTTGCATGGCACGCTGGGCATTGCTCACACCCGGTGGGCGACGCACGGGGGGCCGGTTGTCGCTAATGCGCACCCGCATATTGCCGGGGGTCGTATTGCGCTCGTGCATAACGGAATTATCGAAAACTATGCTGAGTTGCGCGAGGAGCTTAAAAAGACCGGGGTTGTCTTTGAAAGCCAAACGGATACGGAAGTTTTAGCCCAGCTTGTAAATTTTTACTACAACGGCGACTTGCTCGAGGCCGTGAAGTCTGCGCTCAATCGCGTGCGCGGTGCCTATGCAATTGCCGTGTTTTGTAAGGATGAGTCCGGGCGCCTTGTCGGTGCTCGTCAGGGGTCGCCTCTTGTGCTCGGTTTGGGCGAGGGAGAAAACTTCTTAGCCAGCGACGCAATGGCCATTGCCAATGTCGTTGAAAAAATCGTGTACCTAGCCGACGGTGATGTCATCGACATGACGCGCGAGCGTTATTCCGTCTACGAACATCACGGGCAAATCTACACCGAAACCGTACGAAAAGTTATGCCTCTAGACGGCTATGCAGGAGCGGCCAAGCTTGGACCGTATCGGCACTACATGCAAAAAGAGATTTTCGAGCAGCCCAAGGCCGTTGCCGACACAATCGATTCCGTGCAAACGATCTGCCCGGATATCTTCGGGAACGATGCGGGAGAGATTTTTCCGAAGGTCAAGCGCGTCCTCCTTTTGGCGTGCGGCACGAGTTTTTATGCTGCATCGGTTGCGCGTTATTGGATCGAGGGGATTGCGGGAATTCCTGCCTCAGCGGAAATTGCCAGCGAATACCGTTATCGAGTGCCCGTAGCATCTGAGGACACGCTCGTGGTTACGATTTCTCAGTCCGGAGAAACGGCTGACACGATTGCCGCTTTAAAGTACGCCCAAAGCTTGGGAATGGATAAAACTCTGGCTATTTGTAATGTCGAGCACAGCGCTTTGGTGCGCGAAAGCACCCTTCGGTTCTTTACACGAGCCGGGGTGGAAATCGGTGTGGCAAGTACCAAGGCATTTACGACGCAATTGGTGGCGCTCTATCTTTTAACACTGGTTTTAGCCAAGCTAAACGGACGTTTAAGTGAGGCGTCCGAGCAGTCTCGTTTGACGCGCTTAAGGCATATTCCGACGGCTCTGACCGGTGTTTTGGCTTTAGAGCCCCAGATTATCGCGTGGGCCGAACGGTTTGCGACAAAAGACCATGCGCTTTTCCTCGGACGCGGTATTCACTATCCGATTGCACTCGAAGGGGCACTGAAACTTAAAGAAATTAGCTACATTCACGCCGAAGCGTATCCGGCCGGAGAGCTGAAACACGGCCCCTTGGCGCTTGTCGATGCCAAGATGCCCGTTGTGACCATTGCACCGAACGATGAGTTGCTTGAAAAACTCAAGAGCAATATGCAGGAAGTGCGGGCGCGCGGCGGAGAACTGTATGTCTTTGCCGATAGTGACACGCAAATTGTCTCGGCCGAAGGAATGCACGTGATTCGCATGCCGGAAAATGACGGCGACCTCAGCCCGATTTTGCACGTGGTGCCGCTGCAACTCCTGGCTTACCACACGGCCCTTGTACGCGGAACCGATGTTGACAGACCGCGCAACTTAGCAAAAAGCGTGACGGTTGAGTAGCCGGACTGTTGCATCGTAAGAGAAGCGGGGTATCGACCCCGTTTTTCTTTCTCAAGCGCTCGCTCAGGACGCTGCAGTTCTAGGCACTATCACCTAGAGCAAGATGCGCAAAAGGCATTGAAGTGTAAATATTTCCGATAGCGCGTGAAAATTTCCCCCAAATAGGTAAAATGCTGAATCATCGTTCAGTCCGGCATAAAATGACCGAACGGACAATTGATTTAATGAAAGAGTTCCTTTCTAGGAGAAGGATGTGATGTTGTTTTCTACCCGTTCGAAGATTCTGATGCTGGCTTTTGCTGCGGCACTCGCAGCGGGATTGGCCGGTTGCCATAAGCAGACGGCCGTCCAGGGACCGCACGCAACGCCTGTCGGAGTGCAAGTGGCAGAGTTATCTGATGAAATCGTCAAATCCGAGCTTCCCGGACGCCTGACGGCTTATCGTACGGCAGAAGTGCGCCCCCAGGTGACCGGCATTATTCTTAAGCGCCTTTTTGAGGAAGGCTCTCAGGTTCAGGAGGGGCAGTCGCTTTATCAGATTGATCCGACGCTCTATAAGGCGGCCGTGGCTCAGGCAACGGCTTCCGTGGCTCAGGCTGAAGCGAACTTGCGGTTGGCTCAGGCCGATGCCAAGCGCTCCAAGTCGCTTTTAGCATCCAAGGCTGTGAGCGAGCAGGCCGATGAGGCGGCTCAGGCCAAGTACAAAGTGGCTCAAGCGAATCTCTTGGCGGCTAAGGCTACCCTGACAACGGCTCAGGAAAACCTTCGGTATACCGAAGTCAAAAGCCCGATTCCCGGACGCGTTTCCCTTTCGGAAGTAACGCCCGGAGCCCTCGTGACAGCCAATCAAGCGGCACGCCTGACGGTTGTGCAGCAACTTGATCCGATTTACATGGACGTGCAGCAGTCATACGAAGCACTGGCCAAACTAAAGAGCCAGTTAGCCACCGGGTATCTGAAAAAAGGCACGAACGGCGAGGCTGATGTCACGATTACGCTCGCAGACGGCCAGGTCTATCCGTACAAGGGCAAGCTCATGTTTAAAGACGCCTTAGTCGATGAAACCACCGGATCGGTGCGCCTGCGTGCGGTTTTTCCCAACCCGGACGGCACGCTTTTGCCCGGGATGTTTGCCCGTGCTAAGGCTGTTGACGGCGTGCGCGAAAAAGTGATTCGCATCAGTCAAAAGGCCGTGATGCGTGCCCAAAACGGCAATCCTTACGTCTTTGTCGTCAATAAGAGTAATCGCGTCGAATCGCGTGATGTGGTTCTTCACTATGCTGACGGCACCGATTGGATTTTGGAAAAAGGCTTAAGTGCTGGAGACGTTGTGATTGTCGACGGAACACTACGCGTGCGAGTCAATGATTTGGTGAGTTTTAAGTCGGATAAAACGCCTGCTGCCAAGTAAGGCTTTCAGAGGTTTGGTCTATGTTGAGTCGTTTTTTTGTTAACCGACCGATTTTTGCTTGGGTCATTGCCATTGTCATTATGTTGGCAGGCGCCTTAGCCAGTATCACGCTTCCGGTATCGCAGTATCCGAATATTGCTCCGCCGCAGATTCGTATTTGGGCGGAGTATCCCGGAGCTAATGCCGAGACGGTGGCGCGAACCGTCACGCAGATTATCGAAGAGAATATGACCGGTCTTGACGGCATGCTCTATATGAGTTCGCAGTCCGACTCGGTCGGTATGGCCTCTATTCGTATTACCTTCGAAGCGGGAACCAATCCGGATATTGCCCAGGTTCAGGTCCAAAACAAGCTCTCGATTGTGGAGGCTAAGCTTCCTGAATCGGTACGTCGTATCGGGATTACGGTCGAAAAGAGTGCGCCGTCCTTCTTGATGGCGTTCGCGTTTTATGACAGGACAGGAAAGTTAACCGGGCACGATCTCGGAGACTTTCTCATCAACAACATCAAAGAGCCGATTTCCCGTGTGCAGGGTGTCGGCGATGTTCAATGCTTCGGGGCTTCCTATGCCATGCGCATTTGGGTCGACCCCGACAAGCTCTTTAAATACAACTTGCAGCCGTCAGACGTTGTCAATGCCGTAGCTGCTCAGAACGTTCAGGTTGCTGCCGGAGACGTCGGCGGTGCGCCGGTCAATAAAGAGCGCTTGATTACGGCTAAGATTCGCGCCAGTTCCCTGATGGAGCGCCCCGAGCAGTTCGAACAGATTGCGCTTGTTACGAAACAAGACGGGACAGTTGTCCGCATTAAAGACGTCGCACGAGTGGAGCTCGGAAGTCAATCGTACCAATTCGATGGCATTTACAAAGGACAAAGCGCCTCAGGTATGGCTATTAGCCTGGCCGGCGGGGCCAATGCCAAACGAGTTGCCGCCGATGTTCAGGCCAAACTTGAAGAGTTAAAACCGTTTTTCCCCGAAGGCGTGGAACTGAAAATCGTCATGGATACGACGCGTTTTGTCGACGCGGCCATGCATGAAGTCATCAAAACTCTGATTGAAGCAGTCTTTCTTGTTGTCTTCGTGATGTATTTGTTCCTGCAAAATGCTCGGGCGACGATTATTCCGACCATTGCGGTGCCCGTGGTCTTGCTCGGGACACTCGCAGTGATGGGGCTACTCGGGTTTTCCATCAACATGCTCACGATGTTCGGCTTGGTGCTGGCCATCGGACTATTGGTCGACGATGCGATTGTCGTGGTTGAAAACGTCGAACGCGTGATGGACGAGGATCGATCCGATCCCCATGAGGCAACAGTCAAGTCCATGCAACAAATTACCGGAGCGCTTGTCGGTATTGCGATGGTGCTTTCGGCCGTGTTCATTCCGATGGCTTTTTTCGGAGGCTCGACCGGTGTGATTTATCGTCAGTTCTCGGTGACGATTGTCTCGGCGATGCTCCTGTCGGTTGTCGTGGCTGTAACGCTCACACCGGCTTTGTGCGCTTCGATTCTTCGGCAAAAAGCCGAAGGGGAAGAGCCGACGAGACTGCGCTTTTTTATGGCGTTTAATCACGGCTTCCACCTATTCAGTCGTTTTGTGTGCCGTGTTGCGCACGGATTCTCGCGTCGCATCAAGATGCTCGTGGTGATTTACGGCTTGCTGCTGGCTCTCGTTGTGTGGGGATTTGCCCATCTGCCGAGCTCGTTTATGCCGCAGGAAGATCAGGGCGTGTTGCTCTTTACGGGCTCGACACCGCCGAGTGCCACGGCCGGCCGTACCGATGACGTTCTTCGGCACGCTGCCGATGTGGTTCTCAAGCAGGAAAGCGACAATATCGAGTCGACCTATTTCGTGCGCGGGTTCTCGTTCGGCGGAACGGGTGAAAACATGGCCTTGGGCTTTATGGAATTGAAAGACTGGAGCGTGCGCAAGAAGGCGAGCCAGGCGATTTCCGCCATTCAAGGACGTGTTCAGCGACGCCTGTTCGGTCCGGACTTAAATGACCTTGTCGGGTATGTGTTCCCGTTGCCGGCCGTTCCGGAGCTTGGCGTAGCCGAAGGTTTTGACTTTTTCTTAGAAGACCGTATCGGACTCGGGCACAATCGCCTCATGGAAGTGATGGGGGACTTCTTAAGAAAGGCCAACAGTGACCCGCGGCTTACCATGGTTCGCCATAACGGTATGGATGATGTTCCGCTTTTAGAATTGGAGATTGATTACGACAAAGCCCGTGCGATGGGCGTCTCCAATACGGACATTAACAACACCCTGAGCATTGCTTTCGGTTCCAGTTATGTCAATGACTTTATGGATCGCGGTCGTATTAAAAAGGTCTATGTCCAAGGCGATGCGGATTCCCGCGGAGAGCAGGCCGACATTGCTAAGTGGCACGTCCGCAACAACAAGGGCGAACTGGTGGCCTTCGATGCATTTGCCTCAATCAAGTGGGGTGTCGGCGCCGGACGTCTGGAACGTTTTAATGCCGTCGATGCCGTGAATATTCAGGGTCAACCGAGACCGGGATACTCCTCGGGCGAAGCCATGAAGGCTGTGGAAGAAATCTTGGCTCAAATGCCCAAGGGATACTCAATTGAGTGGAATGCGCTTTCGTATCAGGAACGCGCAGCCGGCAACAATGCGGCCCCCCTGTATGCGATTTCGCTTCTGGTGGTGTTCCTCGCTCTGGCGGCCCTTTATGAGTCTTGGACGATTCCGATTGCCGTCATTCTCGTTGTTCCGCTCGGTGTGTTGGGTGCTTTGGGTCTTACGGCCCTTACGGGACGCGAAAACGACGTGTACTTCCAGGTCGGTTTGTTAACAACGGTCGGCTTGGTGGCTAAGAACGCGATTTTGATTGTGGAATTTGCACGTGACTTGTACGATAGCGGCAGAGATTTGCTCGAAGCCGTCGTCGAGGCCGTACGGTTAAGACTGCGTCCGATTCTGATGACCTCGATTGCTTTCGGTCTCGGTGTGTTCCCCTTGGCCGTGGCAACCGGTGCGGGTGCCGGCGCTCAGTCTGCCATCGGTATCGCCGTTTTGGGCGGTATGCTCACGGGTACGTTCCTGTGCATCTTCTTCGTGCCGGTGTTTTTCGTGTTGATTAATAAGATTTTCGGTCGCAAGAGACTGAAGAAGGGTTAAGGAAGCGAGAGAGAAAATGATGCGTAAATCCTTTGTGTTATTGCCCTTGGCTGCAGCCATTTGTGTTGCGGGATGCTCTTTTGCACCGACCTACGAAAGACCGGAGGCGCCGATTGAGGCAGCCTGGCCGGTCTCGGAAGCTACGAAAAACGTCAAGTTGCTCACGGAAGGCTTGCAGCAGTGGGGTGAGTTCTTCCGAGACGAGCGACTTAAGACCTTGATTGCCAAAGGTCTTTCGGACAACCGGAGCCTCAGGTCGGCGGTCTTGAGCGTTGAGCAGGCACGAGCCAAGTACAACGTAAGCCGCAGTAACCTTTTGCCGAGTGTATCGGCAGTTGCGCAAAGAACGGCACGCGGGGCGTTTGATAACGAATCCAAGTCCGCTTTGTTGACAAACGGCTACACGGCCAATGCGATGGCCTCTTACGAACTGGACCTTTTCGGTCGCGTGCGTAACACCAACGAGATGGCTTTGCAGGAGTATTTCCGAACTCAGGCGGCGCAGCGTTCGGCGCAGATGACAATCATTGCCGAAATCGCCAACACGTGGCTTGCGCTCGGAGCGGCCAAAGACAAACTCCGGTTAGCCGAGCAAACGCTGGAAAGCCAGACGAAAACCTGTGAGTTAATTCAGAGAAGTTATGACGTCGGTGCCTCAAGCCTGATGGATTTGGAGCAGGTCAAAACGACGGTAGCCAATGCGCGGATTTCTAAGGCACAGGCTCAACAACAGGTCAGTCAGTACCGCAATGCCCTTACGGTTCTTGTGGGCGGAACATATGACTCGGCGCTCGAGACCGATTCGCTTCCTGCTGACGTGACAGCGCCGGTTTCGGCTACGTCCGACGTGCCGAGCGAAGTGCTTTTAAATCGCCCGGACATCGCAGCGGCCGAGGCCCGTCTTCGTAGTGCCAACGCTAACATCGGTGTTGCACGCGCTGCGTTCTTCCCGTCGATTTCTCTGACGGGATCGGCCGGGTACGCTTCTTCGCACTTGACGGATTTATTTAAGGCCTCCAGTTCAATTTGGTCCTTTACTCCGTCGGTTTCTCTTCCGATCTTTCAGGGCGGACAGAATATCCAGAACTTAAAGGCTGCCGATGCCGCCAAGCGTGGTGCCGTGGCCGATTACGAGTCGGCGATTCAAAGTGCGTTTAAGGAAGTGGCCGATGCCTTGGTAACGGAAGGCACCGTTCAGGAGCAACTGAAAGCCACGGAAAGCCTTGCTGCGTCCACACACAAGACCTACGAGCTTGCTATGGAGCGCTACAAGAGCGGTATGGATAGTTTCCTACAGGTTCTCGATAGCCAACGATCGGACTTTTCCGCGCAGCAATCTCTCGTCAATATGCGCTTGGCGCGGGTGACGAGCCTTGTGACGCTTTACAAAGTGATGGGCGGTGGGTCGCAACTGCCGAAGGAAGCGAACTAATCGCGCCATAAGGAGAAGCCATGTCTTCTTTAGAAAACGAAGCCTTGGCAACGCGCCGTCGGGAAGATATTCTGAGGGCGGCTCGAGCCTGTTTCGGTGAAAAAGGCTTTAGCGCAACGAAGATGAAGGATATTGCCGCGCATCTGCAGATGAGCGTGGGTAATCTTTATAACTACTTTAAAAGTAAGGATGAGATTGTCCGAACGCTTGCGCAGCGGCAAATCGATAACCTCGTGGAAAAAATCCGTGAAACCGATTATGAAGACCGGGAACAAAACATTCGGGATTTGACGGAAATCGCGCTTTCACGCCTGAACTTGCGAAGCGCCGTGTTTGCTTTGGATGTGATGAATGCCGCCGCAAGCAATAGGACGTTGGCGCACATTCTGCATTACTACGACAGAGCCTGTCGCGAAGCACTTTTGGCTATCTACAAGGAAAAAAATCTCGAGAATCCGGAGCTGAGACTCGAATGTGACATGTGCCTTTTAGACGGGTTAATTATTCGCATCATCGCGAATCCTGCGCTTGATGCGAAGAAATTGGCCCGGGCCGTGGCCGAACGTATCGTTCGACATTAGGACATCGCTTCCCGAATGCGCACGAAAAAGGGCTGCCGACCGGCAGCCCTTTTCATCCGAAAGCCGGATTACTTTAATTTAACCGGCACGAAAATGCGCGTCTGTCCGCGTTGAATCAGCAGGCGAAGGGTCTTAGACTTCGAAATGACAGAGCCTAAGTCCGAGGGCTTTTTCACAGCCTGACCGTTGACGCTGACGATAATGTCGCCGCGCTGGATACCGGCCTTACGCGCAACCCCTTCGCTTGAGGTGACAAGTAAACCCTTGGTGCCGACGCGATTGGCCTCTTCATCAGTCAGGGAGCGAACGGAGACTCCTAAGCGCGCCGCATCGGTCGTCGCTTTCTTGGTTGAATTGCCAGCGGCATCCTGACCGTCTTTGCCGACTTTAATCGTGACGGCAGTTTCTTTGCCGTCACGCAGAACCTTGAGCGTTAACTCCGAGCCGGGTGCCATGGAACTAACAAGAAGCGGAAGATCGCTACTTGAGACGATAGATTGACCGTTGGCTTCAACGATGATGTCGCCTTCGCGAAGATTGCTCTTAGCTGCCGGCCCCTTCTTGTCGATTTGACTGACAAGGGCGCCTTTGGGCGTCTTCATCCCGAAGCTTTCCGCAAGTTCCTGCGTCATACTCTGGACGACAACACCGATACGACCGCGGGTGACGGTACCAGTTTTGACGAGTTGATCTTTAATCTGTAACGCCAAATCAATCGGGATGGCAAACGATAGACCCATAAAGCCGCCCGAGGTGGAGAAAATCTGAGAATTAATACCGACGACTTCGCCCGCCATGTTAAAGAGCGGACCGCCGGAGTTGCCCGGATTGACGGCAACGTCCGTTTGAATGAACGGCACGTACTGATCGGACGGGAGTTGTCGGCTCTTGGCAGAGACGATACCGGCCGTGACGGTGTTATCTAAGCCGAAGGGACTGCCGATGGCTGCAACCCATTCACCGACCTTCAGTTTAGAGGAGTCTCCCATTTTAAGAGCGGGCAGGTCTTTAGCCTCGATTTTGACAACGGCGATATCGGTTTTTTTATCGCTCCCGAGGACTTTGCCCTTAAATTCACGCTTATCCGTTAATCGCACGGTGATTTCATCGGCCCCGTCAATGACGTGGTGGTTCGTTAGAATCAGACCGTCCGAGCTGATGATAAAGCCCGAACCTGTGCCGCGGCGCTCGGGTTCTTCCTGGGGTCCGACAAACGGGAAAATCGGGAAGCCGAAACGCTTGAAAATTTCTGCCTGACGTTCGTCCATTTCCTCGAAGGGGTTGGCGTCTTCAATCTTGCGGGCTTCGCGTACGGTGGAAATATTCACTACGCCCTTGCCGTATTTTTCCACGAGGCTGACAAAGTCCGGTAGTTGTGCTTGAGACTTCTCGGACTCAAAAAGTGCGGCCGAGGAAGCCGGGGCATACGTGCTTAAGCCGGAAGCAAAGACAGCCGCCAAAGCGGCAACGACAAACGATGTTTTGTGAGCTTTCATAGTGTTCTGGAACTCCGAAAAAGACAAATGAAACGCATCTGTCACAACAATCATACGATAGACGAAAAATATCACGGAAACTGTGTGCCAATTGCCTAATCTGTGCCCAAGCCGTTACATTTGTAACAAAGCCATAGGGAATTTTCACAAAAGAGTCTCCTTTTCGGGGTGAAGGTTGCTATTGTGGCTCTCGGAAAACGAGGAAAGAAAAATGGAAAACTCAACGGGACACAACGTAAGAGTGCCGGTTGCGACAGAACCGACTTCTCAAGAGCCGTCCCTTAAAACGCCGGAACGAAGCATCGTTTTAGTGGCGAAGGTTGTGTACCTTTTGCATGGACTTTCGATTCTTTTAGGCATCGTAACGGGGGCGAGCATCTTGGGTTCGTTTCTTTTCGGATGGCCCTCGATTGCCGCCGTTGTTCTCAACTACGCATTACGTAGCGAGGCTAAGGGAACGTATATCGAAAGCCACTTTGCCTGGCAGATTTATACGTTTTGGGCGGCGGCGCTTTGGGCGTTGCTTGTTGCGATTCTCGGAACACTTTTGGCATGGGCACTTGTCGGATTTGCTGTTTGGGGGATTGGTTTTATGGTGATGGGTATCTGGGTCGGTTACCGTATTGTGCGCGGATGGATTCGCCTGACGGCCGGTCGAGCTATGCCCGCCGAGTAGGACAGGGCGGTACTTTTCCGATGCAAAGCTAGGAAAATGAGAGACGCCAGATTTAATAGGAACCATCTCGAGTGGCCATTTGGTTGCCAGGTACTGCGAGAGCATCTCAGAAACAAGCGTCAGATACGGGGCAAAGTGCGCTTCCCTTGCAACAACCCAAAGCGTTTTTCCGCTGTGGCTACGCCCAGGACGGAAATCGTCAGCCTCTTTAGGCGACTTCGAACGCACAAAAGATTCATCGGGGGAAAGATGGACCATTCCAGCCTCGAGACGACTGCTTGGCCCACGGCATGCGTGTTTTCCGGCGCCAGAGACCGGCCGATAGGAAGCTTTAAAAGCCGTATTTAGCACTGCGATTCTTGTCGGTCCAGGGAGTCGCGCTGGTAGGACACAAAGAGAAGAGTCAGATTCGGCAAAATCGCCGACAAAGGCGTTCTTTTTCCGGCAAACCAGGAGCCACGGCAATGTCGGCTTTTCCTTCTGCAAAGCGTTTTTGAACTGCAGGAATCAGAGCGGTTTCGGCCGTAAAGATTGTAACTTGCGGGATTAATGTGACTTCGATTTCGGCTCCGGCAACGGCGCGGGTCATTTCGGAGATGACAAGTGCAGAGCCCGGACTTTTTGCGCCTTAAGAGCCGAAAGACTTTCGCCTCCGCGAGATACCGCCTTGCAATCGCAACGGCGGTTGCGGTAAGTGCATCGGGCGCGAGGAGCGATCAAAAAGCGTCACGCCCCAAATTTTTCCAAGCGTTCGATGGTTTGTGTTACCGCCGAGCGCGGTAGATTCATCGTCGTAGCGGCATGGGAAACGCCGTTCTGCGGCGCAATGAAACGTCACGGCGGACGCCGGATCAATGTTGGGCAACACCGGCTTCATGCCGCATCCCGAATGCGAGAAACCACTTCATCGGCGTGTTCGCAAATCCTGCTGTCGATACGGGCTTTGTCGGTTTCGGATGTAACGCCTGGGATGAACATCATCGCATAGGAGGCCACGGGTTCAAGCCAGGTCATGGAGCAAAAAAGAGCGGTTTGCTCAAACTGCACGAGAAAGTCTTTCAGATAAAAGTGTTTGGTGCCTTTCGGGGTGTATTCGTCTTTGCTGCCGCCCGTGGTCACGGAAACGAGGAGCTTTTTCCCTTTTAAGGCATTGCCCCCGCTTCCATAGGCAAAGCCGTACGCGAGAACGTCGTCAATCCACTGCTTCATTTTTGCGGGAGCCGAATACCAATAAATCGGAAACTGCCAGACAATGACGTCGGCTTTTTTAAGGGCCTCCTGCTCGGCAGCCGCGTACGTTTTATCCTCGGTCACGGTATCGGCAACGGCGCGAATCTGGGCCTCGGGAAGTCTTTTGGCGAGTTCGGCGAGAATGCGCGCCGTTGACGAAGGTCCGTGCGGATTCGGTTGTCCGTTGATAATCAAAACGTTCGTCATACAAGAACTCCCTGAAAAACAAAAGATATCGTATCGTAGCAGGAAAAGCCTGTCCGGCAAGACCGTGTTTTGCAACAGCGCTTAACGCAAGAGATCTTCTTTTGTGAAGCGGCTCGCATTTGCCGTTTTGGAGGATGAAAATGCTGAGTGTTACTCGAGACAGTGACTTGTCATGAACCCGTTTGCCGTTATTCTTCCGGACTTTTTGATTATCTTTTTGGGTCTTATCCTTCGTGCCCGCCTGCGCTACGACGATGCGTTTTGGGATGCCGCCGAGCGTCTTGTCTTTAAAGTGCTTTTCCCTCCGCTCTTATTCATGTCGGTCGCGCAAAGCAAGATAACTCCGTCCTCGGCCGCGCTCTTTTTGTCGGTGGGCGTAGCTTCCATGTTGCTTGCCGTTGGGGCCTCGGCATCATTTCGACTTTTTATCAAAGACAATCCCGTAACGCACGCTTCTGTTTTCCAGTGCGGATTTCGCTTTAATACGTACATCGGTTTTTCCATCTGTCTGCAACTCTTTGACCGGACTGGGTTTGCGCTTCTTGCGCTACTTATTGCTTTTTGGGTTCCGGTCAGCAACACCATTGCCGTGAGTGTTTTGGCCTCGGTCGTGGCAAAAGCCGAAGGAGGTGCCGTCGGCAAGAAACCCTCGATTTTCAAAACCGTGGTCACGAACCCTCTCATCATTGCCACGGTGCTCGGGCTGGCGTGGAACGTTACGGGCTGGACCATTCCGACGGTTCCGGCGGTTTTTCTTAAGCACTTAGGCAGTGCATCGCTGGCCATGGGGCTTCTTTGCATCGGAGCGGGCTTGCGTCTTCAGGCCTTCCGGGGGCACGGAGCGTTGATTGTTGCCTCGACGGTCGAACGTCTGATTGTTGTTCCGACGATTGCCTGGGGTATGGGCGTGGCGTTCGGTCTTTCGCCCGTTCAAGCCGGGGTGCTCCTTCTTTTTGCCGCACTTCCGACGGCGCAGTCTTGCTACGTGATGACGGCGACGATGCGCGGCGATGCTGCCTCGGTCGCCGCTGGAACAACGGCGCAGACCTTGGCTGCAATGGCAACGCTTCCCGTTTGGACGGCATTGATTCAGTCGCTTGCCTAAAGTGATTGAAAGCACTCATCCGAAAGGCTGAAATCCTCATCCGTACGGATGGAAATCAGCATTCCCGACAAATTGCGGCAGTAAAGTTCGCCCTCGGACAACAGGAGGGAATCTTTCCTGCCTCTTTTTTATTCTCTTAAGACGCTTTTTTCTTAGGATAGTTATGAAACGAATTCTTCTTGCCGCGACAGCAGTGCTGGCTCTCGGCACACAAGCGGCGCAGGCCGGTGGTTTTATGCTCATGGAACAGTCTGCAGCCGGTATCGGTCGTGCGAATGCCGGTGCCGGTGTTTTCGGTGACGATGCCTCTGCGGCATGGTTTAACCCGGCCGGCATGACATTAATGCAAGGCAAGTATTTCCAAGTAGGCACGGCTCTCGGTGTCATCGATGCCAAGTATGAAAGCAAGAGAGGAGGCGCTAGTGATAATGCCTTTGACGGCATTGTTCCCGTTCCTTTCATGCACACGACGCTTCAGTTGACCGACTCGATTTGGGCCGGTGTGAGCATTGCAGTCCCCTTCGGTATGCAAACCAAGTACAAGGATTCGTTCGATGCGCGCGATCGCGGTATTTTTGCCAAGGTTCAGACCATCGACGTGAACCCGAGCTTGGCTTTTAAGGTCAATGACGCGTTCTCGGTCGGTGTCGGTGTTTCCGCACAGTACGGTAGCATGGAGCTGATTAACGGAAAAACGGTGCAAATTACAGACACTACAACGGCAAAGATTTCCACAAAGGTTAAGGGAACGGATGTTGCCTGGGGCGTAAACGCCGGCGTTGTGTTCACGCCGCGTGAGGACATGCGGTTCGGTCTTGCCTGGCGTAGTAGCGTCAAGCACGATTTGGACGGGCATCTGTACACGCCGTCAGGGACAACGGATTCGACAGTGCCGTTTAAGACACCGCAAACTGTGATTCTCTCGGGTGCGTGGGACATTAACCCGCAGTGGACGGTCGCCGGGACGATTCGTTGGTCGGATTGGTCTGTCTTTAAGGAACTCCCAGTTAACACGAGATCAGGACGTAATCTTGCTACCACCAAAGAAAACTGGAAGGATTGCTACCTATTCTCCGTCGGTGCCGATTACCGCTATAGCGATGAATGGACGTTCCGCGCCGGTACGGCTTATGAAACAAGCACGATTCGTGAAGACAAGTACCGTATGACAACTGTTCCCGACAATAACCGCTTGTGGCTTTCTGTCGGCGCGACGTGGCACGCAAGTAAGCAACTGCAGTGTGATGTCGGGTATCTGTTCTTGCATGCCATCGGAAGCTCTCCGATTACCGAGTCGGCAGAAAGCACGCAAGTCATCGGTGACTACAAGCGCACGAACGTGCACATGTTCGGTGTTCAGGCCATGTATAGCTTCTAATCGATTGCGTTGATTTTTTAGAGACGTTTCGCCGCAGTGCTTTTTCAAAGTGCTGCGGTTTTTTTCATCTGGAGGAGTTTGCTTTGAATTCCCTTGCGAGCCCCGGCAAGAGTCCGTAAAGTTAAAGTGAGGCGTCCGGAATGCGCCGCAACAAAAAACGGGAGGAAAAACTATGAGTGAGAAAATCTTTCACTACATCCACCATGCTGCATTCTGGCTTGAGGTCGAAGGAAAACGAGCGCTTTTCGATCCCTTTTTAGATGGAAACCCCGAAGGGCTTACGGTCCGGGATATCAATGCCGATTGGATTTTCGTCTCCCATGCGCACGAAGACCACTTGGGAAGCGCCTTTGAAATTGCACGGGGCACCGGAGCACAAATCATTTCAACGGCTGAGATTTGCGGCTTAGCAAGTCAAGCCGGCTGTTCGTCACACGCCATGCACATCGGCGGGACGCACGAATTTCCGTTCGGGAAAGTGCGGATTGCGCCGGCATTTCACGGAAGCGGCGTTGCCGGCGGTCACGCTTGCGGTTTTATCGTGAACTTTTTCGGAATCCGTCTTTACTACGCCGGAGATACGGGACTATTCGGAGACATGAAGTGGTTGCGCTCCGTCGAGCCCTTTAATGTGGCGGTTTTACCGATCGGCGACAACTACACGATGGGACCGAAAGACGCATCTCTTGCAGCAACCTGGCTCGGTGCGCCGGTTGTCATCCCGGTTCACTATAACACGTGGCCCGTAATTGCTCAGGACCCGAAGGCCTTTCAGGAGGTTGTCGAAAAAGAAGGCGACATCCGGGTTCTAATTGTCGAACCTGGAACGTCCGTTCACTTGTCTTGATGCGGCGTGTCAGCCGGCGTTTCGTCATCGCGTTCGCCGGCAATACAAATCAAAACAGAAAGTGTCAGAGCAAATCCGAGACCCGTAATCCAGTAAAAGTAAATCATAGGAGCTCTCCGGCTAGTACAGGTGTTTGTCGTTTTGGGCGATGTACTCGTCCGTAACTTTCCCGCTCATGACGTGGTAAGCCCAAGCCGTGTAACTTAAGACAAAGGGGAGGAGGACGATGACGGCGACCAGCATAATCTCGAGCGTCAGTTGCGAGCTGCAGCAGTCCCAAATCGTCAGACTCGAGGCCGGGTGCGAGGAACTCGGCAGGACAAACGGGAACATGGCCACCAGAGGCGTAAGAACAATCGAGATGATCCCCAGACCGCTGGCGCACACGGAAGACAAACCGCAGTGGCGTCGTGCAAATGCGATGACGCTAAATTCGGCAACAATGCCGATAAGCGGCAAGGCAAGAAGCGCCGGGTAATTTAAAAAGTTCGTAAACCAGCCGCTCGAGTACACGTCAACGGTTTTGGCAAGCGGGGTTGCCGGGCCGGAAGGTGACAGACCGATACTGGCTACATAGCCGTCGATTCCGACATAGACCCACAGGCCGCCCGTGATGAACAAAATCGCCGTGACGGTCGCTGCGACCGAGGCAATAAAAGCCGCCCGGGACTGCAAAACGTCTTCGGTTTTCAAAATCAACCAGCAGGCACCGTGTACCACAATCATTGAAAGACTCACAAGACCGCAAAGGAGGGCGAAGGGATTAAGAAGTCCCCAGAAGCTTCCCGTGTACACCACACGCATGGTCTCATCAAAATGGAAAGGCACACCGACCAAGAGATTTCCGAAGGCCACGCCGAAAATCACCGGTGGGACAGCCGAACCGGCAAAAAGAGCCCAGTCCCACGTCGTGCGCCATTTTTTTTCCGGCAGTTTGCTGCGAAAATCAAATCCGACCGGGCGTAAAATCAGCACCAACAGAACGATGAGCATGGCCCAGTAAAAGCCCGAGAAGGCAACGGCATAGACTAAGGGCCAAGCCGCGAAGATGGCGCCTCCACCCGTCAGAAGCCAGACTTGATTGCCGTCCCAGTGGGGAGCGACAGCGTTGATCATGCAGCGGCGCTGCGTGTCGTTTTTCCCGAGGAACGGCAAAAGGGTTCCGACCCCCATGTCCTGTCCGTCCATGACAGCAAAGCCGGCTAACAGGACTCCGATTAAAAGCCACCAAATAATTTTGAGGATTTCATAATCAATCATTGTTGTCTCCTCGAATTAGGCTTTGCGTTCAAAAAAGTACCGACCCGTGCCGAGTGTGCTCGGACCGAGGCGGGCAAAGCGAGTCATCAGCCACAGGTCGACGACAAGCAGGGCCGAGTACAACAGGACGAATCCGCCGATAGAAAACACTAAATCGGTTGTCGAGAGAGAAGAGACCGATAGGTCAACCGGCAACACTTCGTAGATACTCCAAGGTTGACGACCGTATTCGGCCACGAACCAACCGAGTTCACAGGCAATCCACGGAAGCGGAAGGGCAAAAAGCATGACGCGTAAAAGCCCCTTACGGCATGCAATGGTGTCCTTAAGACTCGTGATGGTCGCAAGCACAAAGAGTGCAAGGCAAATGAGGCCGCAGGCAACCATCAAACGAAACGACCAGTACATGGGTGTGACGGCCGGAATGGTCGATAAAGCCGCCTGACGCATTTGTTCGGGCGTTGCCTGCGAGATGTCGGACGTGTATTTCTTTAAAAGGAGGCCGTAGCCTAGGCTTTCTTTGACTTCATTAAAGCGCTTTTGCAAATCTTGGTCGCCCGGAGCTTTGCGTAGTGCCGTTAATAGTTCAACAGCCTGAGCGCCTTCGATGATGCGCTCCTGGGCAGTTTCCACTAGGGGATTGATACCCGGGATTTCTTGGCTTGTCGAGCGCGTGCCCATCAGACCGAACAACCACGGGACGGAAATCTCATAATCGTTTTTGCGTTCGGCCTCGTTCGGTATAGCAAAAACCGAAAGCGGAGCCGGAGCCTCGTGGGTTTCCCAGGCCGCTTCCATCGCAGCAATTTTCGTCGGTTGATTTTGAGCAACGAGGTACCCGGACTCGTCTCCCATATGCAGCGTAAAAAACGTTGCCATCAAGCCGAAAACGGCCGCAATCTTAATCGAGCGCTTGGCAAAGGCAATATCGCGCCCGCGAAGTAGATAAAAGGCGGAAATCGCTAAAACGAAGAGGGCGCCTGTCATGTAGCCCGCATTGATGGTGTGCATGAATTTGGCTTGAGCCCAAGGGCTTGTCACTACAGACCAAAAGTCCGTGGTTTCCATGCGCATGGTCAGGAAGTTAAAGTCACTTCCGATGGGGTACTGCATCCAGGCATTTGCAATGAGAATCCACAGAGCCGAAAGGTTTGAACCCAAGGCCATAAGAAATGTCACAAGCAGGTGCTTTTTCTTACTTAAGCGATTCCAGCCGAAAAAGAACAGGCCGACGAACGTTGATTCTAAAAAGAAAGCTAAAAGACCTTCAATAGCCAGCGGCGCCCCGAAGATATCGCCGACATAGTGCGAGTAGTAGGCCCAGTTAGTCCCGAACTGGAATTCCATGGTAATGCCCGTGGCAACACCCATAGCAAAGTTAATGCCGAAGAGCTTGCCCCAGAAGCGGGTCATGTCCCGATAGATTTCTCGATTGGTTACAACATAGCAGCTTTCCATGATGACCAAAATGAAGGAAAGGCCGAGCGTGAGCGGCACAAACAAAAAGTGGTACATGCTTGTGACGGCAAATTGCAAGCGTGATAAGTCAACGAGAGTTGATGAGATCATGGTCTTTCCTCACGAGAGACTGCGGATGCCGCGGGTTGCCCTAAAAGACCGGCGGCGACATTCTCCGGCGTTTGAGCAGGACGCTTGCCGGGAGTGAAAAAACAGAGCCAAAGCACAAAAATGGCGAGAATCTTCAGACACAACACCCAGCTGACCGGTTTGATAAGACCGGTTGGCTTCGGACGGGGTTTATCCGTAGTAACATGTCGCATAAGCTTTGTCTCCGCTTTGATTTTAAAAGAAGAAAAGGCTCATGCGCCAATAGTTAGGATTTATGAAAAGCATTGGCAAAAGCTCGCGCCATCGCCGAGTCCGAACGCGGTGCATGATGCGTATCGTGCTGAGCTGCGACACGGGCCCTTTCCCGGCGAGCGATCCTCTCGGGATTTTTGTGCCGAGGGTTTTCTTCGGAGCGATTTCGCTGTTCGGGTGAAGACGCTTTTGCCGCCGGACCTTTTTTCACTTCCGGTGCCAGTTTCATTGATAAGGCGGCACGGCGTCTTTCTAAGTCGACGCTTAAAACACGGACCTTGATGATTTGACCGACGTGAACAATTTGCCGGGGATCGCGCACAAAACGCGAGGACATCTCGGAGATATGCAGTAGCCCGTCTTGATGTACACCGATATCGACGAATGCACCGAAGGCCGTAACGTTGGTGACAACACCTTCGAGAATCATGCCGGTAGTCAGATCCTTTAAGGCGCGAACGGAATCGTCAAAACGTGCAGCTTTAAATTCAGGCCGCGGATCACGCCCGGGCTTTTCCAGTTCGCGGAAAATATCTTTAACCGTCGGAAGCCCGAAACGATTGTCGGTAAAGTCACTGGCTTGAAGTTGAGATAAAACCGCGTGATTACCGATAAGCTTGTCGACGGAAAGCCCTGTTTTTTCGACAATCTTTTCGACAACCGGGTAGGACTCCGGGTGAACGCAGGAAGCGTCGAGCGGATTCGTGCCGCCGATGATGCGTAAGAATCCGGCCGACTGCTCGAATGTTTTTTCGCCGAAGCGCGGAACGTTCATCAGAGCTTGCCGGTCTTTGAAGGCACCTGTTTTTTCACGATAGTCCACAATCCGTTTGGCTTGCAGGGAATTTAATCCCGAAACGCGACACAGCAACGCGCACGATGCGGTATTTAGATCCACGCCGACGGCATTGACACAGTCTTCGACGACGGCATCAAGTTTGGTCGAAAGCTTCGTTTGATTGACGTCGTGTTGGTACTGACCGACACCGATAGCCTTAGGCTCGATTTTCACGAGTTCTGCAAGCGGGTCTTGCAGACGCCTGGCAATGGAGACGGCTCCGCGAAGGCTCACGTCTAAGTCCGGCAGTTCTGAGGCGGCACTCTTGGATGCCGAGTACACGGAAGCGCCGGCTTCGCTCACGACAACTTTGGTTAAATTCAGTTCCGGATGGTCGGCAATCAGTTCGCCGACAAGTTTGTCGGTCTCGCGACTGGCCGTGCCGTTTCCGATTGCCACAAGCGAGGCGGTGTGTTTTTTCGCCAGATTCGCAAGGATTTCAATGGAAGATTGCCATTCGTTTCTCGGTTCATGCGGGAAAATCGTGCCGGTTTCCAGAACGGCACCCGTCTCGGAAATCACGGCGACCTTCACTCCGGTACGAATGCCGGGATCTAGGCCGATTACGGCTTTGTGTCCAGCAGGGGGCGCAAGTAAGAGATCTTTGAGGTTGGTCCCGAATACCTCGATGGCCGCCTCCTGCGAAGCATCGCGAAGACGCGAGAAAAGATCGCTTTCCAGTTGCCAAGCACACTTAACGCGCCAGGTCCAGCGCACGACGCTTTCAAGCCAGGCATCGGCCGGTTGCCCCTTGTTTTCCAGATTGAGGAACTCGGCGATCATAGTCTCGCACGGATGCACGGGTTGAGCCTCGACCTCATCATTAAGACGTACGGAAAGCTTCAAATAACCGGCATCGCGACCGCGAAACATCGCCAGAGCTCGGTGCGAGGGCACTTTACGAATCGGTTCGGAAAACGCAAAGTAGTCTTTAAAGGTAGCCGCTTCCGTGGCTTTCTGTTTTTCCGGAATCACGGCACTTGCCATGTCGGCGTTATTCCAGAGAAATTCGCGTAGGGACTCGAGCATGTCGGCATTTTCCGCAAAGCGCTCGGAAAGGATGTCTCGCGCGCCTTCCAGCGCCGCTTTTGCCGAATCAATTCCCTTATCGGTATGGATAAATTTCGCGGCTTCCGTTTCCGGCCTCAAAGACCGGTCTTTCAAGAGAGCATCGGCAAGCGGCTCAAGACCGGCTTCTTTGGCTGTCTGGGCGCGCGAGCGACGCTTGGGTTTAAACGGTAGATACAAATCTTCCAAACGTTGTTTGGTGTCGGCTTCATTGATCGCCCGAGCAATCTTATCCGTGAGTTTTCCTTGGGTTCGAATCGATTCGAGAATGGTGCCGCGCCGCTCTTCAAGACCGCGACGGTATTCAAGTTCCGATTCGAGTTCGCGAAGTTGCGCATCATCGAGCCCGCCGGTGACTTCTTTCCGATAGCGGGCGATAAAGGGAACTGTATCGCCTGAATCTAAGAGCTTTACGGCAGCTTGGACTTGTTCCGGTTTGGCATGAATGCCTGTTGCAATGGACGAAACGATGCGATGTTGGGCGGCTAAGTCAAGTTGTGTCATGGATAAGAATCGTGGTGATTGAAAAACGAAGCAAGGTGCAAACTATATCGGGTTCGAACGCCTCGTCAAAACGGGTAGAACAGAAAAATAGCGATGCGTTGTGACTTTGCTTTCGGATAAATCGGACGCCGCAGGAGGTCCCTGCGGCGGTTCGTTACAGTAAAACCAATCAGTTAAGCTACACGCGGGACCGTCAGACTTCCTTCAGGCATCAGGATGGTCTTCGGGTGTTCTCCGACATAGGTCTTGGCAATGGCGTACGCTTCTTCAAATGAATCGACGGCTGCGGTAAAAAGCATGTCTTTAGCAAGTGTCTTATCGAGTCGCGTCACAAGGATGTAGCGGGCTTTTGATAAGGGGCGCGTAATGGCAAAGGCTTTGTTGGCCCCGATTCGGAAGTCGTGTTCAAGTTCGCACTTAATGGCCTTCGGTGTCTTTAAACGACGGAAGGTTTCTTCCAAAACTTTCGAGCCGGAGCCTTCCTCGCAGTCGGCAAAGAGAATGACAACACCGCCCTTCTTGACGGCACACATGGCGTTATCCATGGTCTTTTGCATCTGATAGACGTTGATGTCTTTCGGGTAGCCACCGCAACTGGCAACGACAAGTTCGGCTTCCTCGGGGATGACGCAACCGTACACTTCATCGACAAAGCGGCAGGCCGCCTTGTGAGCAACAATGTAGTCGCCGGCAAACATCTTAAGGAACTGATGCTTGGCGTTAAGGATGGCATTAAAGAGAAACAGAGAGCGTCCCCGGGCAAACAGGGCAACACCTTCCATTTGATCTTCGTAAACGGGATTGCCGACGGTTTTGCCTAAGCCTGCATGTTCATCGAGCATGAAACTATGGTTGACGCGAATGGTTTCCATTGCCGCACACCCGGGCAAAATCGCCTTGCGTCCGCCTCCGTAGCCGGAAAAATAGTGGTGCACGATGGTGCCTGTGAGGATGACGTGATCGACATCGCAAAGATGTTTGTTAATCCAGACGGGAGTTCCGCGTGTCGTTTTCCCGAAGTATTCGAAGTCGTCTTGAACCGTGCACGTGGAGTTGTACATCTTAAGGCGCGAGGCAACGCCTGCACCGACTGCCGCAACCATTTCCTCGTGCGTCATGTCGCGGTGTGAGCCTAAAGAAAAGACAATCTTCATGTCCTCGTCTTTGATGCCGAGTCGATTCATTTCATTAACGAGAACCGGCATGAAGTCGTAACTATTGGCAACGCGCGTCGGATCATTGCAAATGAACGCGATGGTTTGGCCGGGTTTGACGATATTGTCTAAGGAGTCGCATCCGATCGGATGGCGGACGGCGTCCAAAACGCCGGCTTTGACATCGGCCATGACAGGGAACTCTTCGGTTCGCACGGTGGCAATGACATCCGAGTCATCCAAAGAGAAAGTTTTACGACCGTGTCCGTAGGCAAAATCATATTGTTTCAAGGACATAAGAGGCTCCGTCAGTGTCAGTAGAAGGTGTATTCCATTATAGGAGTGCCCAAAGACCTGTGCTATCGGTCATTCGGAGAAGGAAAGAAAACGGTTTGTCTCGTGAAGATTAAGCTGCCCGGGAGCAGAGACTTTTCCGAAGCCGGCAAACGTGGCGCATGACCCGAACTGACTGCCTGCAATACGCGTCAATGTGCCGAGCTTGCCCATGGCAATCGCTACAACCGGAGACTTAAGGCTTTTGCGCGCCATCAGAAGGACCTTTAAAAGACGCAAAACATCCGACGGTGTTCGGGGCATCACGGCGATTTTCAGAACGTCCGCGTGTGCTTGCTCCATGCGTGCGAGTTTTTTAAAAAGCTCGCTTTCGGAAGGGGTTTTTGAAAAGTTATGAAAACTCGCGATGACAGGCACCTTTTTTTCGTGCGCTGTCGAAACAAGCGAGGTGATATCGCCTCGCCCGAATTCCACATCAACGGCATCGGGTGTGGTTTCTGCCAGGAGATCAACCAGGAGATTTTTGTAGTTTTGTCGAGACAAATCGGCTTTGCCGCCTTCGCGGCACGTGCGCACAGTGAGTAACAGAGGCTTACTCGTTGCCTTGCGTAACTCCGAGAATGTTTTTTTGAGTGCAGGGATGGACCGATTGCGAAACGAATCGACTCGCCATTCCAGAATGTCAACGGGCTCTTTGTCGAGTAATCGAGCCTTCTTGTAAAGCGCCCTCGGCGTGGCCCCCTCAAGACTGACAAGTGTTTTCACCGGTTTTGTACCGAGACGGACGTTTCCGACATTGACTGTTCGCATAAGTGAGCCTTAAAGTAAGTTCAGCCATAATATCGCAAGTACAGTCGATTGAGGGGAAAAAGATGCTTTCGGTGCAAAGCAGTGAGCGAATTGACAAATGGTTATGGGCGGCACGCTTTTTTAAAACGCGGACGCTTGCGAAGGAAGCCGTTGAACTCGGACGCGTGCGCATTGACGGTGAGCGGATGAAACCGTCTCGAGAGGTCCGAAGCGGGGACAAACTTCAGATTGAACGCGCAGGCGTTCGCTTTGATGTTGTTGTCGCGGGCACAAGCGGCACGCGGGGACCGGCGTGTGAAGCTCAAAAGCTTTATGAGGAAACGATTGAGTCCAGTCAAAGGCGCGAGCGTCTGTCGCAACTAAACCGTTATGCTGAGGAGCCGGCTGAGTCGATTCGCAAGGGGCGTCCGACCAAACGAGACGCCCGGAAACTCCGGGCGTTCAAGTTCGGGCAAAGTTAACAGAAGTTGCGTGAAGTTGCCGGCAAGTTAATGATAGTTACGGTAAAAAGACGCAAAATCAGTCAAATTCCCCGGTCATGTCTGTGCTGGCAAAGGCTGTAAGCGGCAATCGAACCGGTAGCCCCGTCTTCTGGCTCTTGTAGATAGCTAGGACAAGTTCCAAGGCGCGCCGTCCACAGGCGCCGTCCACATACGGTTTGCGGTCTTGTTCGATGGCCTCTTTCATGTCTTCAAAGATGCGTAAGTGCCCGTTGCCGTACACGTTGGCGGTTTGTTCTTTGAGCGAGCGGATTTTTTCGTCTTCCGGACGCTCTTCGTCAAACTGCCAAATGGCAATTTCGTTGGTCGCTTCCCCGGCAATCTTAACGGTACCTTTTTCTCCGAAAAGGCAAAGCGACTCTTCTAAGTTCTTCGGAAAGACGTTGGTTGTTCCTTCTATCGTAGCAATGGCGCCGTTTTTAAAAGAAACAACGGCAAGACCGACATCTTCTGCTTCGATATAGGGGTGAAAGCGTCGACGTGTTGCGCCGTAAACGCAGTCGATGTCGTCCCCCATCATCCAGCGGAGTAAATCGATGCCGTGAATGCACTGATTCATCAGAGCTCCGCCGTCGCGAGCCCATGTGCCGCGCCAGGAGGCTTGGGCATAGTAGTCGTGACTTCTATGCCAGAGAATCTGCACGGTTCCGTGCGAAAGTTTGCCGAAGCGTCCTTGCTCTAAGGCCTGACGCGTGGCTTGTACGGCATCGTTGTATCGATTCTGTTGACAAACACAAATCTTGACGCCTTTGGCTTCGGCTTTTTCCAGCATGGCGTCGGCATCAGGCAGGCTCATCGCCATTGGTTTTTCGACAATCAGGTGTACGCCGAAATCCAAGACGGAAAGTGCAATTTTTGCCCGAATGCCGCTATCGACGGCAAGACTGACGACATCGATTTTGTTTTCTTTGAGCATCTGCTTGAAATCGGTGTAGGTCTTGGCTTGGGCAAGCTTAAATTCGTACCGAATGGCATCCATGGTCCTTTGGCTTAAATCACACAGTGCAACGACATTCATTCCGCTTCGAATGGCGGCATTGACGTGATTGGCTGCGATACGACCGCAACCGATAATGGCAAAATTCATAACAACTCCACGAGAAAATTACAAAAAACGATTCTTTCTCCGGCAGATTTTAAGACGTCGTGCTTGCAAACGCAGCAAGTGACGGCTCGCCTTTAATTTCTACGGGACCTTCGGAAGGCCGGCGCATACAAGGCGGCAAGCCGCACGGCCTCAAGAAGGCTCACGGGACTCGCTAACCCTTTCCCGGCGATGTCGTAGGCCGTACCGTGATCGACCGAGGTACGCAAAAACGGCAGTCCGAGTGTCACGGAAATCGTGCGTTCGAAATCGACCATCTTGGTGGCAATGTGTCCTTGGTCGTGGTAAAGCGAGATGACGGCATCGCACGTCTTTTTCACAAGCGCCATGTGAAAGACAGAATCGGCCGGAAAGGGTCCGTGAACGTCACAGCCGGCTTGCCGTGCGGCAAGAACGGCGGGAGTTATGGCATCGTGTTCTTCGGTGCCGAAAAGACCGTTATCCGAACAGTGAGGATTTAGTCCGGCAACAAAAAGATTCGGCTCGGCAATGCCAAGTTTCTTTAATGCGTCACGACACGCAAAAATAAAGGAAAAAAGAGCCTCTTTTGTGACGGCTTCGCAGGCTTTCTTTAACGAGAGGTGTCGTGTTAAGAAAAAGACCCTGAGCGAGCGCACCTGAAACATCGTAAGCGGGTTCTTAACACCGGCAATTCCGGCCAAAATTTCCGTGTGACCGATGTAAGGAACATGTGCCATGTGCAGTGCCTCCTTATTAAGGCACGTTGTGGCTAAGGCGTCGACTTTGCCGGCAAGAGCAAGCTTTGTAGCATAACAGACATATTCGTAGGCGGCGCGTCCGTTCACCGGGCCAGGTTTTCCGACTTCAAAGGCATTCGGATCGGCATTGGCTAAGTCCATGAAATTGAGCACATTGTCTCGGGGGTCGTCAAGCGCCTGATTGACATCATGAAGTCGGGGTGCAACGTGCACGGCTTGTGCCGCACGCAGTAAAACGCGCCTGTCGCCGATGCCGACAAGGCGAGCCGTTTTGTAAACGGCCGGATTGCAGGCTGTAGAAGCAAGAATTTCCGGTCCGATTCCGGCCGGATCCCCCATAGGGATACAAATCAAAGGTTTCATGGAAATCCGCAAGAGCGCACACAAGAAGAACGGATGATACCGCTACAATAGGCTCCCTCGGAGGCTTAGCATGGCAAGTACTGCGATTCATTTTCCGGCCGTTTTGTTTGTGATTCGGCACGGACAGACCGATTGGAATCTTCAAAAAAGACTGCAAGGACGAAAAGACATCCCTTTAAACGAAACCGGCAGAAAGCAGGCAAATGTGAACGGAGCAATTTTGCGGCATCTCCTGGCTCGGGAAGCCATTTCCCCTGAGTCTGTCGCAATCAAAGCAAGTCCACTTGTCCGCGCCATGCAAACGGCACAAATTGTCTGTCATGAGGCGCATCTTTCGGGAAAGATTCTTCCCGTAGACGGTCTTAAGGAACAAAGTTACGGCCTCTTAGAGGGCATGACGCACGATGAAATTCGAGAAAAGTATCCGCATTGTTGGTACATGCGGCTTCACGACCCGCTTTCGTACACACCGCCCGAAGGGGAGCCCGGAAGTCTTTTTCAAGCACGAATCGGTGCCGTGATCAATGCCTGTACGCAAACGACGCTCCTTGTCGGGCATTTCGGGTTATTAAGAACGTTAATTGCCCTGTGTCAGACGCAGGGCATTCACACGGACCTTAATTTCGAGACATTAACCGGCAATCAAAACGTCGTCTATGTGGTGCGGGACGGCGTTTTGACTCTACACGGGAAAGATGAAATCGACTGATTGAGAACGCAAGGAAAGAAGGGCTCGTTTGACGGGGGCGGCAAGCGCTTCGTTTTCAATGTCGACCCAAGAGATCCACTTGCCTTTTCCGGGATTTTCTTTGCCATCGGGCCAGTCAATTTCGTAGATCCGTGCATACAATCGGTAGTGCGAGAACGTGTGCAAGAACGTTGTGACCGGTTCTCCGGAAAACGAGGGCTTCTCCGGTAAGCTCCAAAGACCTCGCCAGACGCCGCTTCCTTCCCGCTTTGTGAGCCAAAGCCGATTGTCGTGTGTGTAAAGGAGCATGCAGGTTTCTTTTTCCGGCTTAGCGCGCTTTTCCTTGTGTACGGGAAATAAAAGCGTTTGACCGAGAGCAAACGCCTTGCACCAGGCACGAATCGGACAGGTGTCGCACTTAGGTTTCGTTCTCGTGCAGACAAGGGAGCCGATATCCATGAGAGCTTGGTTATAGATGCCGGGCGCCGTTTTCGGCACTCGGTTTTGAGCAAAGTCCCAAAGCTTTTTTTGTGCCGCAGCTGCTTCAAGAGGGGTAGCAAGCGCCAGGACGCGAGCAAAGACGCGCTTGACATTGCCGTCCAAAATCGGCGCTTGTGCATCAAAGGAAAAACTTGCCACGGCGCCTGCCGTACTTCGTCCGATTCCGGGCAGTGTCATGAGATCTTTAACGTGTCGCGGAAAAACCCCGTCCCAATCCCGTACCAGCACTTTGGCGCAGGCAAGAAGATTCCTCGCCCGTGAGTAGTACCCGAGTCCGGCCCAAAGCCGCATCACGTCATCTTCGTCGGCTTGTGCAAGATCTTTTAGAGTCGGGTAGGCCCTGACAAAACGGGCAAAGTAGTCCGAAACAACGTTCACTTGCGTTTGTTGCAGCATGATTTCAGAAAGCCACCTTCGGTACGGATCGGTTACCTGCCAGGGCAAACTGTGCCGACCGAAGGCTTTTTGCCATTGAATCAGAGCTTGAGAGAAACCTGAAAAGTCATCTGTTGCGGCCATAAAAGCCCAATCCTTCGCACGTAAAGAGTCGGCAGGATTTGAAAACGAACTTGCCGAGTGCCATAAAAAGGGTATGATAGCGGGCAAATCGCCGAGTTAATTCCGACAACTTGCGGGGCGATTCAGAAAATACCGCTAAAGCGTCTCCGCATCAGCAGTCGCTGGAGTTACTCCGCACACAGTCATGCGTAAGGCGCTGTCCTAAAAACGCTTGACACACAGGAGTTAAAAATGGCCAGCGATTTTCTTTTTACGTCCGAGTCCGTCAGTGAAGGACATCCGGACAAAGTCTCCGATCAAATTTCCGATGCAATTTTGGACGCCTGCATCGAGCAGGATCCGTTAAGTCGTGTTGCTGCTGAAACACTTTGCACGACAGGGTTAGTGGTCCTTGCAGGGGAGATTACCACGAAAGCCGATGTTGATTACGAGAGTGTTGTTCGTCGTGTCTTAAAGCGCATCGGGTACGTTGATGAAGCCTACGGCATTGATGCGAAAACCTGTCAGGTTCGCGTTTGCTATGACAAGCAGTCACCCGATATCAAGCAGGGCGTGGATGAAAAAAACGGGGACTCGTTAACACAGGGCGCGGGCGACCAGGGCTTGATGTTCGGATTTGCCTGCGATGAGACGCCGACCCTGATGCCTGCCGCCATTTACTACGCGCATCAGCTCGTGCAGCAACAGTCGCGTGTGCGCCGTGACGGCACGATGCCGTATCTGCGCCCCGATGCCAAGAGCCAGGTGACACTACGCTACGTGGACGGCAAGCCTGTTGCCGCTGACAAGATTGTGCTTTCGACGCAGCACAATCCGGAGTGGAGTGACGGGAACACCATGAAGCCGGAATTTGTTGAAGCTGTTATCGAAAACATCATTCGTCCGATGATGCCGCAAGAGTGGCTCAAAGACACGAAGTTCCTCGTCAATCCGACCGGGCGCTTTGTGACGGGTGGTCCCCAAGGCGATTGCGGCCTTACGGGGCGCAAGATTATCGTCGATACATACGGCGGCTCTTGCCCGCACGGAGGCGGCGCATTCTCCGGCAAGGACCCTACGAAGGTCGACCGCTCGGCGGCTTACGCTTGCCGGTATATCGCTAAGAACATCGTCGCCGCCGGTCTGGCGCGTCGTTGCCAAGTTCAGGTGGCTTACGCCATCGGCTTGGCTGACCCGATGAATATTACGGTTCGTACGGCAGGCACCGGCGTTATTTCTGACGAAAAACTGACGAAACTTGTTTCCGAAATCTTTGACCTGCGTCCGGGCGGAATCATTAAAACTCTCGATTTGCGCCGTCCCATCTACGAAAAGACGGCCGCCTACGGCCACTTCGGTCGCGAAGAACCGGAATTTACCTGGGAGTTGTGCGATAAAGTCCAGGCTCTTAAGAGTGCTGCCGGAATCTTGGCGTAGTTTCGTTTTGTACTCGGGAAGAGGGTGACTCTTCCCGAAAGGGCTCATCCGATTACTTAGCAAGCGTGCGCCAGACACAACGGCTCATCAGTTCCAAGGCATTGCCGAGGGTCTTCTCGTCAAAGTCGAAGTGATTGTTGTGGTGACCGGCCTTGCGGTTTGTGCCGACCTGAACATAGGTGCCCTTACCGCCGGCAGCTTGGACCGTGCTCATAAAGTGCGAGTAGTCCTCAGAGGCCCCGAAGCTCTTACGTTCGATAATGTTGTTAAAGACGCCCATTTCCTTGGCTTCTTCAGCAACAACCTTGGCGCATTCCGGATCGGAGGCTCCGCTCTTGGTGCCGCCCATGAGTTTAATTGAGTAGCCGCAACCCCACATGTCGCCGGCGGCCTTGCCGATACGCTGGACTTCGCCGAACATGTAGTCGTTCAAATCGCTGGTGATGCCTCGAGTCTCAAGAACCAGAAGGGCCTTAGGCGGAATGACGTTGCGTCCCTCGCCGCCGATTAGTTTGCCGACCGTAATACGTGTATCACCCTTCCCGGAACGTGGGATGGCATGCATATTGAGCGTTGCCGTAGCAGCCGACAGGAGAGCATTCTTGCCTTCTTCCGGAGCATTGCCTGCGTGGGCGGGAACACCCGTGTAGGTGATATCGGCCTTGGTGGTCGCCAAGAAGTTTGTCGTGCCGCAGATGACGGTTCCTAAATCCGCTGCCTGGAAGCCGATATGCATACCGAAGATGGTATCAACGCCCTTGACGGCGCCGGCATCGACCATCGGAGTCGCGCCGCGAACACCTTCTTCTGCCGGCTGGAAGATAAAGCGAATCTTTCCTTTGAGTTGGTCTTTGCAGCTTGCGACAACCTCGGCAAGCGCCAAACCGATTGTGACGTGTCCGTCATGACCGCAGGCGTGCATGGCGCCCTTATTGACGGAGGCAAAGCCTTCGGCTGTCGGACGGTGTGTCGGTTCATCGCATTCGGTGCAGTCGTTGCTGTCCATGTCAAAACGCACGGCTAAGAACGGACCGTCACCGCCGAAGTCCATATCGGCCCAAAAGCCCGTGAGACCGCCTGTCATCTGGGCAACGAGCTCCGGGTCGGCTCCCTGTGCAATAGCGCGTTCCTGATGCTTTTTAAGGACGTCCGGTGCCGGAACACCCATCATAGAGTCAAGCTTAACGGCGTCTTTACCCATGGTGATTTTGTATCCGAGGCTTTGCATCTTGATGATGGCCTTAGATGCAGTGCGAAATTCCGTCCAGCCGGATTCCGGGTATTTATGCAGGTCGCGGCGGCACGCAGCCAGACCAGGAATAAGTTCTTTAACTTTCGCAAGCATTGTTTCGTTCATAATCGGAAAGATCCTTTTCGTACGAGTACAGGAAATTGCCGGAGGCGCACAGGGCAGGAAAAGCCCGCTGTGTCGGAGCAAACCGGTCAGAATCATTGTACGTTGTTTGAAAAGAAAAAAGGACGAGAAATCAATAAAATTGCGTGAAGTCTTTAGGGATGTCCGCAATGAGGGCTTTGGATCAAAAACCCGGATAAAACGAGATAAAAACGGCGATTAATCAACGGAAAATGCGTTGTAAGAGGATCAATTGGGCGAGGTCGGAAGCGTGAAAAAAAAGCGCATCTTTTACGAGCTCGGGTTGCGCGAGAGGATTTGTCTTGCCGCGACGATGGGTTCGGCGCTGATTCTTTTAATCGGGTACGGATATTTCGGAGGTCCCGAGCACGAGCACCTTTCCATCGGATTCATGGCGCTTTTGTTTTTGCACCTTATCTTAAGTCGTAGGCAGCAGGTCTCGGGACGAGCTTCCGAGATTGTCAAAAACGCACTCGTTTTAGCTGTTTCCCTGTGCCTTGTGAGCGGCGTTTTGCTCTCGCGTTACGACTTGCCTTTTTTTCCGAATATCCCGCATGCCGATTTAATCGGAAGCGTTCATTTGTCAAGTGCCTGTTGGTGTCTGGTTTTGGGCGGCGTGCACGTCGGGTTACAGGGGTCGAGTTCTGCAACTTCTCTCCCGAAGTGGCTTCGTTTGCCGGGGCGAATTCTTGTGTATGCTCTTAGCCTTTACGGTCTCGTGACTCTGGTCTCAACGCATTTTATCGTTTATTTAGTCTCGGGATCGGCCTTCGGGGCACCGGAGTACAGTGCTGCAACGCCGGTATTTTTACTCCAAATATGTTCGATTTTTGTGCTTGCTTCTTGGGTAACTGCGCAGTGGGTCTGGCGGAAAAGGGGGTAATTCGATGCAGGAAAAACTTCAAAAGGAAGTCAAGCTTTTAAGGCGACGTATCGACTGCGCTATGGGGCGTGCGTTATGCGAAGTTTTAATTAAGAAAGCCACGATTGCCGATGTCGCTAACGGGATGATTATTCACGATGTGGATATCGCCGTCGATGCCGGATGTATTGTCGATATCGGTCGGCATCTCAAAGCCCGTGCTTTGCACGTGCGTGAGGCTCGGGAAGGAATCTATGTTCCTGGATTTATCGATTCGCACGTTCACATTGAATAGTCGTTTCTCTCGCCCTCCGGTTTTTCGGACTTGGTGCTTCCCTTCGGAACGACGACAGCCGTTGTCGACCCGCATGAGATTGCCAACGTAGCCGGGAAGGCTGGCCTTGATTACATGCTCGAGGCAAGTGCCTCTGTTCCGCTTGACGTGCGCTTTATGCTTTCTTCCTGCGTGCCGGCATCGCCTTTTGAGAGTTCCGGAGCGACACTTGCGGCCGAAGATTTGGAGCCGTACTTTCAAAACGACAGAGTCCTGGGTTTGGCTGAAGTGATGGATGTCCCGGCGGTTTTATCCGGAAACGAAGATATGCTCAAAAAGTTGGCTTTGGCTCGCCTAGCCGGCAAAGTCATCGACGGACACGCTCCGCTTTTGTTCGGGCCGGAATTGGCGGCTTATGCTGCCGCCGGCGTTCGAAGCGATCACGAAGGGTCGACGTCGAAAGAATTGCAGGAACGCCTTGCCAAGGGCATCTTTGTCAACATGCGCGAAGGGTCGGCTGCACAAAATATCGCAGGTCTTGCGCCGGGTGTGAACGATACCAACTGGGTAGGTGTCATGCTTTGTTCGGACGATGCCGGGGCCGATGATGTTTCGGTCAACGGGCACGTCAATCGAGCCCTGAAAAAAGCGGTTTCTTGCGGCATTCATCCGCTACGGGCTTTAGCGATGTCAGGAATCAACGCCGCACGCCATTACGGAATCAAAGATAAAGGATTGCTTGCTCCGGGATTTGTCGCCGATATGGTTTGTGTGCAGGACTTAAAGGACTTCCGGGTTCTGGAAGTCTGGAGAGCCGGCAAGGTTGTAGCGCAAGACGGAATGCTGTTGCAAAAGGCTCATGCCGAGGCTGTTCCCGAGGCGCTTTTGTCAACGATGCATTTAGAGAAGGTGTCTCCGAAAGCCTTTACCTTCAAGCCGAAGGCGACAAGTTCGGTCATCAGCGTGATGTCGGGGCAAATCATTACGGAACGCCGAGAGAAAACGATTCGAACCGATGTAGACGGCGTTTTCGATGCTCAGCTTAACCCGGGCATTGTCAAAATCGCTGTTTTAGATCGGCATCACGCAACGGGTCGTGTCGGCTTAGGCCTGATTGAGGGCTATACGGCGCCGGGCTCTTTCATGGACGGCGCTCTTGCCACGAGTGTTGCGCACGATGCGCACAACATTATCGTAGCAGGGGATTCGAATGCAGACATGGCTCTTGCCGTCAATACGGTCAGAGACATGGGCGGCGGTATGTGTGTTGTTAAAAAGGGAAGCGTGATTGCGACGCTCGCACTTCCGATTGCCGGGCTCATGAGCGACCAGCCGGCCCTGTCCGTTGCCCAAAAGAAGCGTCTTTTCCGAGAGACGGCAGTCCGAGAGCTTTCAATTGCTGAGGGAGTTAATCCTGCAATGACGCTTTCTTTTATGGCGCTTACGGCTATCCCGCAAATTCGGATTACGGATCGGGGACTGTTTGATGCAGAAAAGTTCGCGTTTATCGACGAAAATCGGTGAGATAGGGATTATGCTTTAGAATCACGGGACTTTTTCAGAGAAACCTATACGAAAAAATGAATAAATCACAACGCGAGCAGGACGAAAGAGAGCGACTCTCTTACCGGCTTTTGCCCGGGGAAGCGCGGTACTACACGGAGCGTCTCGGCTCGAAACTGTCCTGGTCGTTTTACCCGGCTAAGGAAAATGCACTCGGGACCGTCGTCTTTTTGCACGGCATTGCCAGTAACGGGAGTCGTTGGGAAGAGTTTTCTGAAAAAAGTTTTCTGCATACGCACTGGAACATTCTGCGTATGGACCTTCGCGGGCACGGCGGCAGTGTGAGTGACGTTGTCGGGACGCTTGAAATCTGGAGCGAAGATATTCGGACCATTTTGAAAGATGCCGGGCTGACAAAAATCGTTCTAATCGGACATAGTCTCGGCGCTCAGGTCGCTCTGAAATTTACGAAACTTTTTCCCGAATACCTACGCGGACTCGTGCTTTTAGATCCGCTTCTTTCTCAGGCATTTACGCAAAAAGCCCTGAATCTACAGAAAAAGAAGCCCTTGATTGTGGCGGTCGATTACACAGCACGTTTTTTAAACGCTTTGGGATTTCATCGGAAGATTTATCCGCAAAACCTGCGCGAGAAAGACAAGGAAGCGCGCGTGATGATTGCCAAGGGTGGAAAAGACTTTGAGGACTTTATCAAGCGCTATTCGTCGCCCAAGTTCGACATTAAGCTCATTCACATGGCGCAGTACGCGCGTGATGTTATTGAAACGGGACGCAGGACGCCTGACTCAGAAATCTTTACTATGCCGACTTTGATTATCGCGGCACAAACGGGTACGTATACGGACGCAACGATTGTCAAACGCTGGGTTGATGCCATGCCCTGCGGAGAGATTCGCACCGTGCATTGTGTGCACTGGCCGCTGACCGAATGCCCCGATGAAGTGGAAGGGACGATTCAGGCGTGGTTTGCCGAGACAGGACTTCAACCCGCTTAAAGAACTTCTTGAAATAAAAAAACGCGACCCAATCGGATCGCGTTTTTGCTAAGAGAAGTACAAGTTAGAACTTGTACCGCAGTTGCAAGCCGTAAATGAGCGAGTGTTGTGTCGTCCACTTGCCGGTACGTTGCGGATTGTCTATGTTGGCACTTTGGTATTCAGAGCGGTCATGTGCATAGAACTCGGTTGTGCCGAGACCTTGTACCCAGAGGACAGCCGAGTCCACCGACCAGTGCTTATCAAAGTTATACGAGCACCCCAAAGAAAGGAAGAGGCGATCGCCGTCCGGAATGGTCGCTACGCGGTAGGTCTGATCTTTACCGGCCGCGTTTTCTTCGTAGGCAATACCGCCGCGCACGGTCCACTGCTCGTTAATCTTGTAATCGGCGCCCAAAGCAAAGAGCCAAGTGTCACGATAGTGGTGGCGAATTGGGATGTTTCTAAAATTCTCAATCAAAGCGTTAGCATACGGATTGTCTGTATGTGGTAGACCGCTTTGACGTAGAGTCCAAACTTGCGAATTGCTCCATTTGGCCCAGCGGACAGTTCCTGTCAGGGTTAAATCTTTTGATGCTTCCCACAGAGCCGAAGCGTAGACCGTATCGGGTGTTTTGATGGTGACTTTAGACGGGTACTTCCCATTAAAGAGACCGGCGTTTAAGCCGTTGCCCAAATTCTGCCCATTGGATAACTCATAATGTCCTGAGGCTTTGTGCTTGACAGCGGATCGATAGGAAACGCCGAAGCGGAAGGTCTCTGTCGGACGCAACACGAAGCCTAAATTCCAACCCCAGGCCCAACTGTCTCCGGTTTCTTCTCCGTGACCGATATATGCGGCGTTTATCAACTCATTCCCAACCCGTCTGGGAACGTAGGCGTCCATCCCGAGTTTGGCTTTGGCATACTGCAGCGAGATACCGCCGCCCAGGCTAAAGAAATCATTGGGTTTCCAAGCAAAGCTCGGGTTGATGTCTATGTCCATAAGCTCGGCTTCGGTTCCTCGGTTGCCGTACTTCCAATTGGGATATTGACCGTAGTCCGTCGAAAGACCGAACGGCATGGTAATGCCTAGACCGACCCACCATTCGGGATTAATCTGGTGCGTGACGTAAAAGTTCGGCAAAAATTCGGTTTTATGTTGCCCGTCGTTGGTTGTGCCGGCATCAGCACCGCGTTCAATTTTGACAACCTGATTCATGGAAACACCGGTTATACCGAGCTGAATCTGTGTGCCGGGCAAAAAGACCATGGCAGCCGGGTTGTAAAAGGGAGCGGAGACGTCATCGCCCGTGATGCCGGAACCCGCATACGCACGACCGAGTGTCACCACGGATTGTTCAGTGAGCTGAAAGCCCGCGGCGAATGCCTCCGTTGTTGCCAGCGCGACAGCACTTAAAACCATTCCGGTCGTAGCAACTTTTTTCAAAAACATACTAAATCCTTTTTGAAAAGACCACAAAATTCGAACGCTTGAGCGATTCCGTCCGAACGCAAGAGCGCAAGTTTGGAGAAAAATCAAGAGGAAAAACGCCGAAAAAATTACGTATAAACCCTAGGAAAAAGGCAAGAAAAAAGCGCGAAAAATAGTGTATAGATTCGCGCTTGAGATAAGGAATTACAACTAGAAAAGAGCTAAAGCACACATTTTTATTTTGCCGAAATCGGGGTCCACCCGGTCGGGCAGGCACGCACATCGGGGTAATACCCTTTTTCGGCTTCACACCAGAAAGTCGTTCCCGGACGAATCGTTTCTGTTGTCCGCGTTGTTGTGAGACAGTTATAGTCGGTTCTATTGGCGGCGTTTACGGCGGCAACGGTCGTTCCGGCGAGAATGGCACCGAAAAGAAGCGGACCGACCCAGTCCGAACTATGGTGGTAATAGCGGTGGTGTCTCGGCGCAGGGCGGTAAAAGCCGTGAGGATGGTGCATTCGGGGCCCCGGAGGATGCCAACCGAACGCCGGTCTGCTGGGCGGCGGAGCACTCATAGCAGTTGTAGCCGAAAAAAGCCCGAAACCGGCGCAAAGAGTCGCGCACAGTATCCTTTTGATTGTCATGGGCACCTCCTTGCCGTTCAAATGGTCTGTAGGAACGCTGTTTTAACAACTATAACGCCCCCTTTTGCAAAGAAACGATTCGGAAACAAACGGAAAAATTTCTTTTCAGACCCTGTCGAAAGGTTCACGGAACTTAAAAATTGTGCAAAATACGAGGCATGATTACACTCGAACAACTTGAAAAGTATCGTGCGCCTTTTGCCAAGGAGTTGCGTGTCGTCCTAGGGACACTTTTTGTCGCAACGGCGGCCTGTATGGCTGTTACGATAAGCGACTTGGTCGATCACAACCTGACAAGTGCCGCCGGTAACTTCGGGCTTTTTTGCGTGCTCGAACGCATCTACCTTGTGGCGCCCAAAACACTTGCCGTCACGCGCGGCGGCTCGCCCCGTTGGATTCAGGCCGAGAATGAGTATCTTTTGAAAAACTTTCCGTGGTACGACATCATCGGTAAGTTCGGGTGGGTGTGCCTGATGGTTTCCGTCACGCTCCAGTTGATGGCGGTTGCCGGGGCGGACTAAGGGCTTCTTTCGTGCCGACCAATCGCTCGGTAGGTGGTTCCCGTCTGCAAGAGAGGGATTTCCTTGCGACATCGATGCTCTGTAGCAAATCTGCGTGAGCAAGGCCTTCAAGAGTTTTTTCAACGACCGGAAGGCTCCCTTATTCTCAGAGTGCTGATAGCGCCGCCGACTGTCGCCCCTTCCTGGCGGGGGAGTTTCCTTTTTTCTCCGGAACAAAAGTAACTGCTGCAAGAAGGGTGTTTCGGGGCATCGGCGCTCTGCCAAGACGCCTTGAAACGTCAATGAAAAGTTACGAAATTCAGGTTAGGCTTCGAGATAGCAGACCTTTCCTGCTACGTGCCGTTCTGAAAGCCGTTCCGAAGAATTCCGGTATGGGGACAGACAAGGCCGACGGACAGCTGCGTACCGGAATTAGTGTAAGTTGCAGAGGCTCGTTATGACGGACGATCAGAAACTTGCTCCGAATTGTGAAGAGTGCCTATAGCGATTTCGAAGCTAAGACCGCTCAGGCTCAAAAAGCGACGGGAGAAAAGAATTTGAAGACCGTCAAGAGGAATCCGACGACTACCGACAAACTCCTAAAGGACTTTAACATTAAAGTGTTCAAAAAGGCCGAAGCCTTGACGGAAAGCCTGACGAATGACTTCTTTACGATTCGTACGACGGATATTCAGAAGCCCCATTTCTTTGCAAACCGCAAAAAGAAGGATTAAGTCGCATTGAGGCGTAGGTTTGTGATGTTTTGAAGGGGTGGGGAGGGGCTCCCTCCCTAGGCCCGAACTATTCGTCGAGTGCTTTTGTTTCAAGAATTTTTTCTATTCTGATCCATGGCGTTTCGATTCGTGGCGGAAACAGTGCGATTTCTTGTGCATCGGCACTTGACAAAAACGGAAGGTTGCACGCATAATCTCACCCTCGCAGATTGGAGGGGTGCCCGAGTGGCTAAAGGGGGCAGACTGTAAATCTGTTGGCTTACGCCTACGATGGTTCGAATCCATCCCCCTCCACCAGCGACTTGATCGAACAGATCATTACGTTGTTGAGGATTGCAGTGCGGCTCCGGAAATCGGTTCCGAATTGCGGTTGTAAGCGGGTGTAGCTCAATGGTAGAGCAGAAGCCTTCCAAGCTTATGACGAGGGTTCGATTCCCTTCACCCGCTCCACAAACTCACAAGCGTGCCCGTGTGGCTCAGTGGTAGAGCACCCCCTTGGTAAGGGGGAGGTCATGCGTTCGATCCGCATCACGGGCACCAGAATTTTCTTTTTTATTACGTTTTCGGGAGCGTCCCGACTTTTGTTCAGGAGTGAACTACCATGGCAAAGGAAAAATACGAACGCAAGAAGCCCCACGTAAACGTGGGCACGATTGGTCACG
>ERZ1673744.88-NODE-88-length-138046-cov-111.853824_pt1 | contig 138046 bp, 115 predicted proteins | sample MGYA00580207_ERZ1673744 | MGnify/ENA primary metagenome ERZ1673744 (study PRJEB41218, sample SAMN15661751) | gut metagenome | host: Homo sapiens | place: Canada: London | collected 2015-08-20/2019-03-30 | study: EMG produced TPA metagenomics assembly of... | reverse complement strand
TTGTCGAAGCCGCCGGCCTTGATATTACGCCCGAACAAGGGATTTTATAGTTTAACTAATTCGGCATTATCCCAAGGGAAACGCTGGCGGATATTCTCTTCCGTTAGAGCGACTTTAACGCCACCTTCCTCATAGGTAAAGCCAAGACCGTCAAATGAATTGCCTTTTTTGAAATCAACATCAATGGTTATGGCGATATCGTAACTTTGGTCACTGGTGTCTTCGATTGCAATTTTACTTCTAACTAACGATAGATAGTTTTTGGCTTCTTCGGTAAGGACCGACTCCGACACCATTTTGGATGAAACATACGCCAACGGCATTAAATAAAAATTATAATCAGCTATATCTATTTCTATATTCTTTTCTTTAATAAGCGTAATATAATTTTTTATACAGGCAAAACCTAATTCTTGAACATTACGAGAGATGTCTTCCATATTAGTAAAATGAATAGAATTGTCTCTTAGTTCAATAAGCATCTCAACATTCTCACAGAGATTTAGTGGTAAGTAATTCTGATTCTTGAGAATAGCAAGAGTTTCTAATATAGAAATTGTCTTCGGATTTCTACTTCTGTTTTTATCTACGTATTTTCTTGTTGTAGATTTAGTACCGTCTTTATTTATACATGGCTTCAGGACATATAATGAGCGTAACCTGTATCGATTTTGTTTAAGTACGATAGCCTTAAATATCAATTCCCATGCGTTAACCGCAAGTATTGCAAAAGTTTCTTCACGATAACCAAAGTTGGGCTTGTTATAGATTTCTATCGCCGATAACATACTTGCTATCGACTTGTCTAAAAGACTACGGTATGTTTTGTTGATTTTCATATTTTCCCCTCTATTTCTGGCATTTCTTGTATTATTTCACCATTAAGGAGTTTCCCGTTAGCATGTTTGTTACGCTTAATGCCATCAGCTCCCCAAGTACCCCATTGCTTGAAGAAAAAGCGAGCACCTTGTTCTTCTACTTGTTTACGAATACTTAAAACCCATGATTCCTGCATTGGACGAGCTTGTGGACCGCTTTCTCCGCCAACAATAACCCAATCAATTCCTGCAAGATTGAGGTTCTCAAGGTCTTCCAACAACGGCTCACATGAAAGGAACTTTACCGAAGCAGGCAAATTGCGTAGCAAGTCAATCCTAAAAAGAGAGGTTTTTGCCTCGACTGTTACGCCAAGCCAAACATTTTCTGGTATCTGCCGTGTAGCAAAATACTCAGCCATTCTTTCTGCTCTTTTCGTTAGAATCTGATAACGATGTTGAGGGGTGTGGCTAATCACGTTAAACATTTTGTCAACAAACTCAAAAGGTACGTTCTCGTGAAAAATATCACTCATCGAACACACAAAGATATTATGATTGCCTTTCCAGCTCAAAGGCTCCTTCAAACATCTCTCATGAAGTGTCACGGTAAATCCGTTAACATATTTCTCTTGCCCCATTGCTTTGAGACGGCGAGACATAACTTCTGCATAGCAATGTAGGCATCCCGTGGACTTCTTTGTGCATCCTGTAATGGGATTCCACGTTTTATCAGTCCATTCAATCTTACTCTCTGCCATATTACATTCGAATAATACAATACTCGTTCAACAATACACTCACTTTATGATTTCGCCTATCTGTAAAATAAGCTGTTGCCTTTCCTTCTGCAACAAGGCGTCGTAATGCCTCGGTATAATGACTTCTGCTATATAATGTATTTATCTGATGTGATTCAAAAATACCTACTGCAGTTAAAGTCTTCCCTTTATAGGTGTTATATAGTTGGTTTTTAAGACAATCAATGTTTTCTGATTTTGTGTCAAACAAATCCAACGATGTGTTATTAGCCAATTTAGGATCAAATGTATAGGTATTTACCCCATCAAATATTGTTCCAACATTTGCAAAATCAGTGTAGATCTGCTTAATTAAATCAAATCCTCTACGAGACTTTGTAATGTGAAGAATATAGTGCCTCGTTGTTTGTGAATCTTCTTCTTGAAACTTAAATGCAGTATAGTAAACAGGTTCTCTTCCATTGGTTGGAACCAATTTTTGATATTCTCTTCCTAATGCATCAATTATGAATTGCAAACGTTCTAAAACAGACCTTTGAAGTCTAAGATTACGCTTTGTTTCCTCATAGGAAGAAGGGAATAACTCTCTCAAAATAGAGTCAAACTTTTCATTTTCAAATGCTGGATTGATACGTTTGGTATTGATAAATATAAAAGCTTCATTTCCCCAGTATTGAAGAAATTTTGAGATAATAGTAGTATCTACATTTTTGTAGCCGAACGGATCAATAAACAAAACAGCAGGGCACTCGTTTTTGCCATTTACCATTGTACTTTTTACTAAGAAGTCGTTTATTCCTTGACATTCTCCAACCTCTCTATTACGAAAATGAACTTTTTTAACAAACGTACCTTCTGGGAATTCTGCTGTAAAATTTTGCTTTAGAGCTTCGCAGTATTCCTTATCGTTGAATACCATCCAAACTTTATTCCGCAGGAATTCGTTACTTACACAATTCCGTGCTAATAATATAGGTGTTGATGGATTCCCGTCTTCATATTTGCCAGGCCCCGCAAACAAATCATAATAACCAATTTTACAAGGCTTATGTTTGGTCGAGATTATAAGAGCGTATTGAGGAAAGTATTCCGCAACAATACGGGCCTTTACTCTTGATGAAATTGTTTGTCTTTCAAAAAAATTAGATGTTCCCATATATAATTATAATTACGATTCTGCAACCATGGACAGATGATAATCTGTATCCATATTATATAGCCGAGGAGCTGATTGATGCTCCTTATAGTTTTCTACTTGGTCAAGAACCTGATCAAAAACATCATCGCTCCATTCTGGCGGATAACCATTTTCATCCAGCAAGAACCATAGTCCCTGGTTGAGTTCGGCACGAACATTTGTATTTGACAACCAATCGGCAAAGCATGATTTAGTGTCAATCAATTCTTTTACTTTCTTGGCAAGAGCCTTACACTTGTCGTTGATGATTAGCGAACCAACCTTGCGGTCTGTACCATATTCAAAATTATGGGCATCGCGCATGTGCATCAGGATGTCATAAAAGGCTTTCTCCTCAAATGTAAGCCCAAGTTTACGGAAGCTTTCCTTATCTTCGCCAAGTTTGCCAAGAATGTCGAGTGCCTGCTGGGTGGCATTACGGATAATTTCGTCCACCGTTTCCTTCTGCGTTTGAGTAGCTTCGGCAGAAGAAAGTGCAACGCGGCGGTTGTGATATTCCTCCAGTGTCTTTTTCAGCAAATCTTCAAACTTTTCTGCTGCGAACTTATTTGTATTCTTATATTGAGCAATGCTTTTCCGCAACATCTTAACGAGCACTTCAAGGCGAGTGGCTGGCAACTTAACCCCATTGAGTTGTTCTATAAAGCCGGGACTGAAAATGCTTTCCTCTACGTCAGTGTCAAGTATGCTTACCACGCTGTTGCACTGCAATGCTTCGGCAACCATGCGTTGTACCACACGGTTCATACTTTCCGTATCGTGTTTTTCGCCCGATGCTTTGCGGATATATGTGGCAACGCACATATAGCACTGCGACAACGACAACTGCTCGTGGTTCAGCACGTTTGACGGTTGACAGATATCGTAGGCTGTTTTCAGACGCTTGATATGTGCTAAAAAGAATGTCTTGGCATCTACTTTTTTAGGTTTCTTACCTTCTTTCGCGACATTATACATCTTACTTAAAGTCAAGACATGCTCTGATGCTTTACCAAGACACTCCAACCGGTCAAGCGGCTTTGAGTTCTTGTCTATGAATGGCTTTAGATTGAATCCTACAAAGAGTTGGTTGATAAGCTCAAGTTCTACCAGCAGTGCGCCCAACGCCTGCTGCACATCATCCTCACTCGGTCCGAAAGTCTCGCCGCCATACTTCTTCATAGCCTCCATCATATTATTGCGAATACCGATATAGTCAATGATATAACCGAAATCCTCACCTGGATATTTACGGTTCACACGGCTGACGGTCTGCACCAATGTATGCTTTTGCAGCGGCTTATCGTTGTATAGATAGGTGAGGCACGGCACATCGAAGCCTGTAATCCACATATCCACTACAATAACGATGCGGAAGTTTGAGTATTCCTGTTTGAAGGCATTTTCGAGTGCCTTCGTGCGCTTCTTGTCTCCAAGGTAGTCGTACATGTCCTTGACATCATTTTTCCCACGGGTGGCAACCATGGCTATGGTCGGCATCGGCACCAACTCCTTCATCTCCTTTTCCGGTACTACATAGTCCTCCGGAGCTTTGCGCTCCTCGAACCAGTCTGGTTGGAGTTTGCGGAATTTCTGCAACAGTGCATATCCTATTTCTCGCTTGCTACATACCACCATAGCCTTTTGCACCACACCGGGCTTGTTTTCACAAGAAGCGGTATAGTGCACTATAATGTCAGCTGCAAGGCGTTCAAGCCGTTCTTCATCGCCCAATATCTGTTCCATCGCACTCATCGCCTTTTTGCTTGCTGCGATGTCAGTTTCGGTTGCGCCTTCCTCCGCACATTTGGTATAATAGTCCTCTATTTCCTTGACTTTTTGTGAGTCGAGTGTAACCTTGGCAATGCGTGGAATATACTTAATATCTTTGGTAATGTCATCATCCACAGCCTGCTGCATCGTGTAGCGGTCTACAATATCGCCGAACACTTGTATGGTTTCAGCAATAGGTGTACCCGTAAATCCCACAAATGTGGCGTTTGGAAATGCTGTGCGGAGTTGTTCTGCGTAGGGCTTGGTGACGAAAGCACCGATTTTACTCTCGTCAATCATCCTTACGGCGAGCTCACCACCTGAAGTCTGTTCCACCTTGGCTTCGATATCCTTTAGTTCTACAACTTTTATTTTGTTGCTCAACCGGATTTGGGTACGATGAGCCTCGTCAGAGAAGCAAATGATATTGCGGCGAGTATTCAATTCTCCAATTGCCTCGCAGAACTTCTGGATGGTGCAGATGAAGAAGCCTCCACTGTCACGAAGCGAAAGTTCGGTTTTCAGTTCTTCACGATCGGCAATAACCTTTACTGTTCCAAGTTGCAGGAAGTCTTGTGAGCGCAGAAAGAGTTTTCCCGCCTGTGTCTGTAAGTCGTCGCGGTCAACAATCATAATGACAGTGGGCGAGCCGAGTTCCTTGCAACGCAGCGCGAGTTGCCGAGCAATGAACATCATTGTATATGTTTTGCCACAGCCAGTGGCTCCGAAATATGTGCCACCTTTTGATGTCTGTTCTTTAAAGGCACGGCGTATGCTATCACTCATCATTCGAGTGGCAAAGAACTGAGGATAGCGGCACACGATTTCTTCCTCCTTGCCGCTCTTCTCATCGGGGAAATAGACGTAGTCGCGCAGGATTTCCAAAAATCTCGATGGCTCATACACGCCTTTGACAATAGTTCGTACTTAGTCTATACCCTTTTGCGCTGACGGGTCTTCGTTGTTTACCTTCTTCCACGCATAGTAGTGTTCGTATGGGGTATAGGTCGTGCCAAGTCGTGTGTTGTTGTCGGTGGCATCGCTGATGCACGACAGCGGGCAATAACGCAACAGATGGGGGATGTCGCGCATATAGCGGATGTGTATCTGTTCGTAAGCCTGTGCTATGTCGGCATCGAGTTTTGTAGGATTTTTCAACTCAAAGATACAGAGCGGTATGCCATTGACGAAGAGCAACACATCGGGGATACGCACCTCATCTTTCATGCCGTAGGCAACCTCGAACTGATTAACCGCTCGGAAGATATTATATTTTTTACAGTCGGGACTCTCAAAATTGATAAAACGAATATCAAAGTTCACTCCATCGCCATGACGGGTATAGCGATAGCCGTCACGGACAAGCCGGAATGTGTTGCGCAGACGTTCAAAGTGGGTCTGTCCGGGAACGTGGCGCAGATAGTTGACCACCTCATTGACATCGCTGCTGGTGAGGTCGGGATAACGATGCTGCAAGTACACTTGCAAATCATTGACATTGGGATCTTCTATAAGCAACGGTTCACGCAGTTGGCGGTGGATGTTTCCGCCATTGGTATATTGCCAGCCCTCGTCTTGCAGCAGGTCAATCAGGGCTTCTTCATATTCACTTTCGTAGAATTTTCCTCTCATGACATTGGCGTATTAGGAGTGAGCAGCCCGCTGCACTAAGGCCGGACAAAGTGTTTTTAATTTTTCGCGTGCAGTTGTGGCTATTTGTTTGGCACGTTCCATGCAATGGTAAACATCAACGATAGCTTGTTGCACATCTATGGGTGGTAGTGGAATTTGAACACGGCACATTTCATTCCAATCGAACGTTTCTCTTGCGCTACCCCAAGAATTAAAACGAGTATAGCGGTCAAATTCCGGGCGGTTAAACAACAGGAACAGATACTCAGGGAGTAAGATACTCTTATCGATACTGCGGAATACCGTGTATATTGAAGACACAAGAATATCTTTGTCTGATGAATTTAGTGCAAGTGCCATCTTATCGCCTCGGCGAGAAGTATCAGCGACATATACAAATTCTGACGGTGCAACTATCTTATATGACAGAACAGATACACCGTCCATATTAGCCTTTGTGGGTATAAAGCATTTGTCTGTGCTAATACCTTGCACATCAGCTATGGTTAAAGCACCATACGAATTCCTTTTGTCTAATTGTTCAATATACTCTCCAAGAGGCACAGACGGATATTTAGCACGGCAATCCACGATATATGCTTGACAGACGGCAGAAAGTCTAGGTATCAGAGCCTCGTTTTGCTCGGCAAGGGACTTCAAACCGTTGTAGGTATCAACCAATTCACGCTGCACCTCGATTGATGGAAGAGGAATGATAACATCACACATGTCATCAAACGTAAACAGTTCAGTTGCACTTCCCCAAGAATGAACAATTGCATATCTATCAAATTCATCACGATTGAAAAATACATATAAATAATCAGGAAGCAAAAGTGTTTTCGCCTCCGCTTTGATTCTAAATGCAATATTATTAAATGAAAATAACAGTGGTGTTTTTGTGTCATTATACCCTAATCCAACCTTATCCCCCATTCTTGTGGTTCTTGGGTTGTATATAAACTCTTTGGAATCTACAATGTAAAATTTATGAATTACATCATTCGTGACATCCGCTTTAGTCTTCATAATTTGCTTTGTATTAGATATGCCACGAACATAATCCAATCCATAAGTGAGTGATACATTGCGATTATCGCATTGCTCAATGTAATCACCCAACCGCACCCATTTAACCTTGTCAGTCATCGTTCCCTCCTTTCTCGATTTGTACCAAGTCGCAATATTGTTGCAACAGCATTTGCATCTTTTCCTTAGGTATAAGCTGGCGTTTGTATTCGGCAACCATAGTAGGGCTCATGCTGCGGCTCATGGCATATTCAACAACGGTCTTGTCTGCCTCGGGGCAGAGTATGATGCCAATTGAAGGGTTCTCGTTAGTGCGTTTTACATCCCGGTCAAGTGCTTCAAGGTAAAATTCCAACTGTCCCAAATCTTTTGGGTGGAATTTGCGTCGTTTAAGTTCAATTGCGACGAGAGCCTGTAAGCCACGATGGAAAAAGAGCAAATCAGCTTTGAAAACCGAAGCCCCAACTTCAAGCGTATATTCTTGATCGACAAAAAGGAAGTCTTTGCCGAGTTCAAGAATAAATTGCTTCATGTGCTGAACCAAGCCCATACGCAGTTTCTTCTCGGAGTATTTTTGTGGCAGACCGAGAAAATCAATGAAAGCGGTGTCCTTAAATAGCACTGGGGCATTTGAATAGACATCGAGCAACCCTTTGGAAAGATTGTGCTTTGACCCCAAGAGCGATGAGTAGGTATCATTGGAGATGCACCGTTGCAGTTCCTTAACCTTAAGTCGCTCACGGTGGGCATAAAGGATATAGAACAACCTCTGCTCCGCCGCCTTGCATTGGTTGAGGATGGCAATGTGGTTAGTATATGACGTATAGAGGAGAATGCCCGGCATTTGTCCAATCGGGAATTGGACTATTTGCGAGGCTACTGACCTCACAGTTTTCACTTCATTATCATTAACTACATTAGAGTCAATGTTTTCCAATTGTCCAATTCCTGATTGGACAATTGTGGATGAAAGGTATTTGCCGATTAAAGTAAGGAATGCAGGCGAAGAATACTCCTCATATAACATTACCATGTTATAAATGTTAGCACGTCCGAAACCTTTTTGTTCTGGGACATGAATGCGCATATACTCCACAAATTGGGTAACGACCTTGCTGCCCCATTCTTGGGTTTTGAGTTTGTAAGAAACGTAAGCTCCGACATTCCACGCAGTAAGAAGTTGTTGTTCATTAACAGCTTGTGAAGCACGGCTACGGTGATAATTGATAATAGAACACAATTCCTCGAATTGCTGTTCTAATGATTTAAGGGATACACTATCTGCACTCATACCCCAACTGTTTTAGTGCGTTACGTAATGTGGCTTCATTCTCTCGTTGGAGCGACAGCAGTTCCGAAACAGCAGAGGCGGTTTCGGAAAGCACCTTGTCGTAGTCGATGTTTGTGTCGCGGTCAACAAACTCAATATAGCGGCTGGGAACAAGAGAAAAGTTATTTTTCTTCAGTTTTTCGAAACCCACAGAGCGATAAAGTTCCGGTTCTGCATAAGAAGAGCCATCAGTACCGACCGCTTGCCAACGGAAGAATATGTCAATGGCTCGCTTCACTTGCTCGGCTTTCAGTTCCACTTTCTTTTTCTGCTCGCCTTTGACAGGGTTTTCCGTCCAAGAGCGCAAATCCATAAAAAGGATTTCGCCATAGCGGTCACGCAACATCCGCCCGTGGTGCATACCTCCACGTTTGTTCTGATTGAGAATCCAAAGCGTAACAGATATGTCGGTAGTATAAAATAATTCACGAGGCAGAACGATAATGGCCTCCACCTTGTCGTTCTCAATGAGCTTCTGGCGAATGGCAACGGTATCGTCATCGCCGAGCGCACCATTGGCAAGCAGGAAGCCGGCAATGCCCTTGTCAGCCTTAAGTTTGGAAAGTATATGGAGAATCCATGCATAATTGGCGTTGCTCTCGGGTGGAGTTCCATAATCCGCCCAGTTCACACCCTGTTGAGTAACGTCTTTGGTAAACCAGTGCTTGAGGTTGAAAGGAGGATTTGCCATAATGTAGTCAAAGGCAAGTCCGGTATGCCAGTCCTTATCAAAAGTTGAAATAGGTCCATCGCCTAAATGGTGGGATATGCCACGCATCGCCAAATTCATTTTGGCAAGGCGGAAAGTGGCGTCATCTTTCTCCTGACCGAAAACATTTACGGCCGTAATGTCACCTTGCTTTGCTTCTACATATTTTGCACATTGAATAAACATACCGCCGGAACCACAGCATGGGTCATACAGTGTACCATCGAAAGGTTCAATAAATGCGGCAATAAGTTCCACAATATCGTGTGGAGTGTAAAACTCGCCATCCTCTTTGGTGGCATTTACGGCAAAGGACTTCAGAAAGTACTCATAAACACGACCTATCAAGTCCTTTTCCTCACCAAATACCTTGTGGGAAATCTTGTTCACTTCGTCAACGACCTTTTTAAGTTCGTTGGGCTGAATCTTTACAGCGGTGAATAATCCGAGTTTTACACAGCCTTTAAGCGTGTCTCCACCGTCTTCGATTGCCTGTAAAGCGTCATCAAGCGCAGCGACAAGGTCAGAAGTCGGCACATTGATTAGCATAGACCAGCGTGCCGCTTCCGGTACATACACAATATTCTTATAACGGGATGGAGAATCGAGGAACCTCGCAATTTTTTCCTCGTCAGTAATTCCATGGTCGATACACTGCTGGCGCATCTCGGCTTGTGCATCATCGAACTTCTCGCCGATAAACCGTAGGAACACAAGCGTAAGTATCACATCGCGTTTCTCATTGAGTGATGCGCTGCCGCGCAGATAGTCGCGGCAGTTAAATAATATAGATTCAAGATTGAGGATGTTCTCCTCTTTTTTCTTTGTTGCTTTCTTTGCCATAATCAATCGTTATTACCGCCATTGATAAGTTGGCGAGGGTCAACATTAAGTAAACTTGCAATCTTTACAAGCATATCAAGGGAGGGTTGCATCTTGTTGGAACACCACCGTGAAACGGTTGCTTCGTTCTTTCCTACCTGTTCAGCCAACCATTTCCCGGTCTTGCCGTTCTCAACTAACACAACTTTTAGCCTATTGATTTTTTGAGATTCCATACTTCTTAATTTGCCTGTTAATTACAATACTTTGATTTATAACGCAAATATAATACTTCTATTTTTAATCTATCACATTGTTTCTCAGAAAAGTGGATTAAAAGGCGGAAACGTGATGATTCCCCGTTCTAATTCACTACCTTTGCAATAGAAATCGAACTCTTCCGTATCAAATTATGAACGAGGAAAACAAAATAATACTCTATCAGGACGATAATGAGATAACCCGTGTGTCCGTGCGTTTTGCCGATGAGGATTTGTGGCTGACACAAAAACAGTTGGCGGATATATACTGTACGACACAAGAGAATATCTCGATGCATATAAGCAATATATATGCAAACAAAGAATTAGATGAAAATCGAACTTATAAGAAATTCTTATTAGTTCGTCAGGAAGGTAATCGTCAGGTGAAACGTAACATAGACCACTATAATCTTGATATGGTTATCGCCTTGGGCTATCGTGTGCAGTCGCAGGTTGCTACTCGTTTCCGTCGCTGGGCAACCCAAAGGCTTCACGAATATATCCAAAAGGGATTTGCTATGGATGATGAACGGTTGAAGCAAGGAGGTAATCGGTATTTCCGTGAGTTACTGCAACGCATTAGGGATATTCGTAGTAGCGAACGCAACTTCTATCAGCAAGTCACCGATATTTATGCTACGGCTACGGATTATGACCCACGGGACGAAATGACAAAGATGTTCTTCGCCACTGTACAAAACAAACTGCATTATGCGGTTCATGAGAATACTGCAGCAGAAGTGATATACAATCGTGTGGACAACGAGAAGCCATTTGTGGGTATGACGAACTTCAAGGGAAACTATGTGACCAAGGACGATGTGAAGATTGCCAAGAACTATCTGTCGGAGATTGAGCTACAACGTCTGAATCTGCTTGTTTCCAGTTTCTTGGACTTTGCCGAGTTCCAAGCATTGGAAATGAATCCCATGACCATGAAAGATTGGATAGAAGCACTGGACAACCAAATTATAGCACACAAGCGAAAGGTTTTAATTGGCAAGGGAAACATCTCGCACAAACAAGCGATTGAAAAGGCAGAAAAAGAGTTCGCCATCTATCGCAAACGCGAAATGGATATGCTTGAAAGTGATTTTGATAAGGAAATCAAGAAACTTAAAGACAATGATTTAAAGTAATTCACCACCTTTGCATTTGGAAACCTTCACGCAACCTTGCGCAGAACGCAGCAAGTCATTGGTGGAGCAAACGGAGGAGATTACAGTTGAGTCGCTTTTAGAAAGTAATGATATTCAGCCACTTGGAAATAAATTACGATTCCTGGTGGCACCACGCAAAAGAGAGTATCACGAAAGTGATGCTCTCTTTTTTTGACACATCCGTGACGGCACATTATTAGGGGTCGTGATTGAGGGCAGCCCGAATAAAATCGTTGCGAGTGATTCAATAAAAAAGACTTGGAATCGTTTATGACATGCGTTTCCAAGCCTTTTTTATCCCAAATGTACGACCGATTTGGGTTTATTGTAGTGTTCAGTCTGCTGTTTGTGCAGATACTGACACCTCTATACTATTGATTTCAACGAAAAAATACATCGCAATAGTATCCTGTCTATTATTGTTTTTCTTGTATTTTTAGTATAGACTTTTTTCTGACTCACCAAGGAATTTGAAACCATTCTTTTGATAGAATGGCACTGCTGATGAGTAGGTGTAGAGTCAAATTGCTCCATGTCCCGAAAATATTCCTCCAAAAGGAGTGTGCTTCTCAGATTTAATTTGTATTTTTGCTATGTCTATCGTTGGATTTTCTTGTTTTCTTTTCGCAACACTAAGACAAATTAATCCTTCGACATAGCAAAATACTTGGCCGCTTGGCCAGTCTAAGAACTTTTTGTTACTCAGGCGTTTATAAAATTTAATTTATAATAGTGTTGCAGAATTAAGGACTTACACATTATCATGAGACATATCATAACATCTTGCTTGATTGCAGTGTGTGCTATGACAGCCATTGCTCAGCACACTCCCGTTTATCTTGACGAGACACAGCCTATAGAGCGGCGCATTGACGATGCTCTCTCACGCATGACTCTTCAGGAAAAGATACGCGTCATACATGCGCAGAGCAAATTCTCGTCTGCCGGAATACCGCGTTTGGGGTTTCCCGACTTCTGGACAGACGACGGTCCTCACGGTGTACGCCCTGACGTACTGTGGGACGAATGGGAACAGGCAAGACAGACCAACGACTCATGCGTGGCGTTTCCTGCGCTGACATGCCTTGCCGCCACATGGAATCCAGACCTTGCCGCACTCTATGGCAAGAGTCTCGGCGAGGAAGCTCTCTATCGTGGCAAGGACATGATTCTCGGACCGGGCGTCAACATCTATCGCACTCCGCTCGGAGGACGCAACTTCGAGTATATGGGCGAAGACCCTTATCTGGCTTCCACGATGGTGGTGCCTTACATACAAGGGCTACAGTCGATGGGAGTTTCGGCATGCGTCAAGCATTACTGCCTGAACAATGACGAGGAATATCGTAATCAGGTGAACGTCATTGTAAGCGACCGCGCTCTGCATGAGATTTATCTGCCTACATTCAAGGCTGCCGTAGAACAAGGAAAGGCTTGGGCGATTATGGGCGCATACAACCTCTACAAGAACGAGCATAACTGCCATAACCAGTATACGCTAAACCGCATTCTGAAGGGCGACTGGGCATTTGACGGCGTGGTGGTAAGCGACTGGGGCGGATGTCACGACACTGACCAGGCTGTAAAGAACGGACTGGACATGGAGTTCGGATCCTGGACCAATGGTCTGTCTGCAGGCACAAGCAACGCTTACGAGAACTATTATCTTGCCACACCATATCTTAAAGATATCAAGAGCGGCAAGTACACCACACGGGAACTTGACGACAAGGTGCGCCGTGTGCTGCGACTGTTCTTCCGCACGACTATGAACAGACAGCGTCCTCACGGCTTCCTCTGCTCTGAATCGCACTACGAAGCAGCCCGTCAGATAGCTGACGAGGGCATCGTGCTCCTACAGAACCGCAACAACGTGCTGCCCATCGACCGCACCAAGGCGAAGCGCATACTCGTGGTGGGCGAAAACGCCATCAAGATGATGACCGTCGGCGGTGGTTCGTCATCGTTGAAGGTGCAGCGTGAGACGCTTCCTCTTGACGGACTGAGAGCGAAACTCGGAGGTTCGGCAGAGATTGATTATGCACGAGGCTACGTGGGAGACGTGACGGGCGAATATAATGGAGTGGAGACTGGTCAGAATCTGAAGGATAACCGCTCCGCTGACCAGCTCATTGCCGAGGCTGTGGAGAAGGCAAAGAACGCCGACTATGTCATTATGGTGGGCGGACTGAACAAATCGGACTATCAGGACTGCGAAGGACACGACCGCAAGCAGTATAATCTGCCATACGAGCAAAACCGTTTAATCGAGGCTCTCGCCAAGGTTACTGACCGCCTCGTTTACGTAAACGTCTCTGGCAACGCCGTGGCAATGCCTTGGAAAGACAAAGTGCAGGCCATCGTGCAGAGCTGGTTTATAGGCTCAGAGGCAGGCAACGCCATCGCCGATGTGCTGACGGGCGACGCCAATCCGAGCGGCAAGCTGCCATTCACATGGTACGGAAGCCTCAACGACTGTGGCGCACACGCTCTGAAAACCTATCCTGGCACGTGGCGCGAGACAGACGACACAGCTGCTGGTTTTGACAAGATAATAGACGAGGAATATAAGGAAGGCATATACGTGGGTTACCGATGGACGGAGAAAAACCGCATCAAGCCGACATTTGCTTTCGGACACGGACTGAGTTACACATCTTTCAGCATCAGCAACCTGCGCCAGTCTGCCAAAGAGATGACGCGCGACGGCAAGCTGACATTCACCGTGACCGTCAAGAACACCGGCACGAAGCGCGGCGCAGAGATCGTACAGCTCTACGTAAAGGACGTGGAAGCATCGGTGGACCGTCCCGTAAAGGAACTCAAAGGATTCAAGAAGGTATGGCTCAATCCCAGCGAACAGCAGGACGTGGACATTACCATAGACAATACAGCCCTCGCTTTCTACGACGAAACGTCAAGCTCATGGAAGTCGGAGAACGGCGTATTTGAAGCTCTCATCGGCAACGCCTCGGACCATATAACACAGAAGGCTCGCTTCACACTAAAATAGAAGACCGCCCTTTTTGAAAATACTCATTTAACCCAAATCGGTCATTTGGGTTTGCTTGGATTTTGTTCTTTTAGAAGAGTTGATTTTGTTTGGGTTGAAAGATTGGATAGAGGCACTGGACAATCAATTCATAGCACACAAGCGAAATGGAGTTGTTGGAAAGTGCTTTTGATAAAGAACTCAAGAAGTTGAAAAACAATGATTTAAAGCAATTCACCACCTTTGCATTTGGAAACCTTCACGCAACCTTGCGCAGAACGCAGCAAGTCATTGGTGGAGCAATCGGAGGAGATTACGGTTGAGTAGCTTTTAGAAAAGAATGATATTCAACCACTTGGAAATGAATTACAATTCCTGATGGCACCACGCAAAAGAGAGTATCACGAAAGTGATGCTCTCTTTTTTTTGACTCATCCGCGGTGGCGCAGCGATAGCGCGGCATGCGCCGCCACACTCTGCCCACCGACATTGCCAATTCTTCATAGCGCAAAGTTCGACTTATTACGCCGTTTTAACATTGAGCCAATCTTACCTACTCAAAATCTACTGAGCCGGATTAGACACTCGTCAGAAAGCAAGAGCCGAAAAGACTCGCCATCCCTAAAGACAACATCTTTTCGACTCCAACTATATTTAATAGCAAATCCCACATTGTGTTTTACCTTTGCTCTCAGCCTCTGAAACTGACATTTCCTCAATGATTCCACCGCAATTGAGGAGACCTCGGCAATTCTCAGACTTGTGATATCGTTTGGCAGACGCTCCTGAACAAACATACACTATCTCAGGATTCGCTCTTTCTGACTTGTCGTAAGAACAACACAACAAGGCCACTTCACACAAACGATATTATGTATTTCATTTATCACCATTTAAAAAGTTATCTATAACAGTCTCCGTATTGCTGGACAAATCAGTTTCAGAAACGACAAAACGCCCAATTTCCATGCCCTCAAACCAATTCTCAAGAACCGATTGCAACCGATCATGCTCTTTTGGGCTATACGGATTGGTTTCAAGCATGAGCACCTCCAATCCCTGCAATCCTTTTCTTTTAACAATCATTGAAGAATTCTGTTTTAGTAATGTTTTTGACGTAACATAAGAATAAGCATCTTGACTTTGCTGTTTGTTTAATTCATAATACAAATATCCATCTGTCAAAATAACGAGGACATTTCTATATCCTTTTTTAATGCATAAATCGTCAACTTTCTTATTGCTGAAGAATCCCCAGATATCACTTCCAAGCCATTTTTTAGCATTCAACGTTTCATCATAAATTTGTGCCAAGCTATTTTTAAAAACGCTTGGCATTTTCTGAAGTTCAACTCTTTTATCTTTTGCCTGCAGATTTTTCATATCAATCACCAAAGCCGATGCAAGAGTGTTTATTTCTGTATTTTCCGGAGCTGGATAAAACAACACCTTAAGCCTATGCTTTGATTTTAAAATACCCGTACTCTGGCACGAATCCTGAAACAACTTTGTAAAATGTTCAACAATTGCCAAATCCCGTTCTCTTTGCGACGGAGTTAGGTCTCGCACAAGTCTATCAGACAAATCCAAATAAATCGTAATATTCAATGGAAGCGATAGATCTTTCTTTGATTTGACTTGCTTCTCCGAACTACACCCAAACATTACCATCGCAACAATAATGGCAGACATAGCCGATTGTATTATTCCTTTCACTTTCATTTTTCCTCACTTTCTTTTATTGATGTCACATTAAATAAATTTTCAAATGTTGTTTGATACACATTTTTTGCTTCTTCTTGCTGAGCAACCCCCTTTCCAAGCGCAGGCATAACCGTCATCCAACCAGAAAAGAAATCGCTGAATGCTACTTTTATTGGCGACAAATCCACAAAAATATTATTGTTCAACGAGCTCTGTCTGTTATTTCTATCGCCATTAAGTTGAGCGAGTTTATTCTTAATGTCAGTCAACCCCTGTTGCAATTGTGCGAGTTTTTCCTTAAATGAATCCATCTTGATGTTACAAGCTTCCACCTCCCGTTTGGTTGATTTTCTATCTTCAAATCCAGTATATGCCATATCAAAGACAACACCCCAGATAATATATACTATAAATCCACAAAAAATTACAGCCCACGTATTTGCATCGCAAACGGCCATATAAATTGAGTAGTTAGGCATATCCGCTAGCGTGTTCAGTTTATCATAATCATATATACTTTTGCCTATCAAATAGGCAAGAATGCAATCGAAAAGCAATGTGACAAGAACAATAAATACTATTTTAACATATTTCGATCTTTTTTTCTGCTGAGTGAAAATATGCAGACTATAGCCAAGCCCTAAAAAAATAATTGGAGCGCTAAGCACAAACAACAACTCCATTATGCCTTCAGACATGGCTTTGCTCAAAGCCTGAGGGTCAAACATAGCTGCTTTCACTCCTATATTTTCCGCTGTCCCAAAATCCTTAAAAAAGGCCGAATAAAAAGTTGAACTATAGAATGTAAAAAGATATATGGTCAATGGTACTAGAATTACAATTCCTAGAATCATCTTAATGTTCGCACTCCTATTCAACTCATTATCCTTTTGCTTCAGACCTACGATATTACGCTTGACATCTTCTATTTCCATTCTCACATCTTCAATCTTCTTATTCTGCAAGTCAAGATTATTATTTTCTTGGGAGATTTTAATATCAATATCTGCAATCTCTTTCTCTACCTGCAACCTCATTTGTCGCTGCTTAGCCTCGTCAACAATCTGCGAATGCCTTTCCTGACTATATATGCGTTGTAGAAATGGTGGCAACGCCGCAACACTTGCATTGACAATACCGCACAGTCGCCTGCCATAATTAATATACGTTTCACCCTGTTGTCTCGCCTCCTTGATGCCCTCAAAATTTGTTGCCCCATCAACTCTTTTCACATCAGGGGCACCCAAACTAAACAGTTTTTTAAGCCTATGCATAATTATTCCTCCTTCATTATATTGTCGATTACGTCTGAGACTGGGACATGCGCCTTTGCTTGCTGCAAAAGATAATCTACAATATCATTGATATTCTCTTCAATAAATCCCATTCTTTTCGCATATTTACAAATCAACGAACGCTCAGAATTATCAAGTTGATTATCGGCAAGCGCAATCTCCGACATTTGATATAAAAAACTAATTTTGCCTGGCAAATCTTCTGGGCAATGAAATGGAGTTCCGCTTTCTTTAATGGCCAAGTCTATTTCTTTTTGGGAAATTCCATACTCTTCCCTCCCTATTCTATAAAGAGTCTCCATCTCCCGCGCATCAATTATGCCATCTGCCAATATCATAGAATAAAGGCTCAAAAAACGCGCTTTAAGTTTGTAATCCATCTTTTATAATCCGAGCCACCACACGCCCCAATGGCTCCTTCTTTTTGGTATTAAAAAAACGCGAAGCGTGGCGCTGCTTATGCCATGCATCTAAGTCGGAGGTCGTAGGAAAAACCTTATTCAGAAGATACAGCAACGGCAGCCCACGCTATTGCGTGGGAAGCCATTACGCTTTCCCTCTGAAAAGTCTTGAATTTCCTACGTTCCCGACTTAGAGATAAGCATAACGCTTCACAGTTATCGATATGTCACATGACAGTTTTTCTGTCTGCAATGCAAAGATAGCAAACCAGGAAACCCAAACAAAATTTTTTCATAAAAACAGTCGTTTTTTTATTATACTCAAATATTTACCTGGCCTATCCCAACCCCGTCAAATCGATTTTATAAAACTCAGGCGCATCATTGTCGTGCTCCAGAAACATTGTCATATAAACCGGGGCATAGACAACACGCCCGTCAACACGCAGATTGTCATTGTTCAGCACAAGCGCATACGGAATGTCATAATCCGCACAGGCAAGGACATTGTTCAATGCCCGATGCTGCGCATAGTCTTTTCCCGACTTCACTTCTATCGGCAACACACCGCCTTGCATCTCTACGACAAAATCCAATTCACCGCGTTTCTTGTTGTTGTAGTAGTATGTGTTGAACCCGTGCGCCGTCAATTCCTGCGCCACGGCATTCTCATAGACCGAGCCATAATTGATGTCGCTTCCCCCTTCAATAATGCGCAACTGGATGCCTTCAGCATATTGTGCGGCGAGCAACCCCACATCACTTTGAAATAGCTTGAATAAATTGCGCGACCGCGAAAGCAGCAACGGAACCTTCGGCTCTTCAACATTATACACAGGCAACGCCACGCCAGCGTCTGTCAGCCACAGAAAACTGTTCTGCAAGCGCGAGAATTTAGCATTTTCATTTAAATTCTTGAGAACGAACCTCTTGTTCTTGGCATTTAATTCCGGAGGAATTAGATTGAAGATTTCTTCTATATAGAGTTTGTTGCCCGAGTCATATTTTGAAATGTCGCGCTTGTATAGATTTATTATGTCGCGCTGTATTCTTATAACCGTCTGCAGATTGTTGGTTTCCAGATATTGCCGTACAGCATCGGGCATTCCTCCAACAACAAGATACAGGCGATAAAGCTCCATCATTTTAGCGTGGACAAAACTGTCGACTGAGGTGCGGTCAAGCCATGCTTTCCTAACTGACTCCACTAAACTGTCGCCAACACCCACATTCCGTATAAACTCCTCAAAATCCAGCGGATACATATTCTTAACACTCATATACCCTACAGGAACAGACCGCAAATCCTTCAAATCCACACCAAGCAACGATCCGCTGAGCACATAGCGATAAGAACCCTCTTCCACAAGAAATTTTATTGCCGTGACAATCTCCGGACATTCCTGAACCTCATCAAAAAATATCAAAGTTTCGCCTTTGACAAGTTCTGCTTTTGTCAAAAGCGACAAGCGCAACAAAATGTCGTGCGCCGACAAACCTTTGCCAAACATCTCTGCAGCTTCGGGATTGTCGACAAAATTTATCTCGACAAAATGCTTATACTCCTTGCCATACTCACGAATCGAGAAGGTTTTTCCTATCTGTCGCGCACCACTGATAAGCAAGGCGTTTCTTGACGTCTTGAAAAAATCTCTTAAAAATCTGTCAATCTTTCGTTTAAGCATCGTCTTGTCGTTTTTCCAAGGCAAAATTATGCGTTTTTGTCCGCTTTTCCAAGCATTTTCACATTGTTTTTGTCCGCTTTTCCAAGATTTTTTCTAATACTTGAAGCTGCTGCCGCCAAGGAACTCGCGCAAAAGGCTTGTGGCTGGGATTTGACGGTTGGGGATGGCGTTGAAGTAGCTGAGGAAACTGAGCAGACGGTATGCCTCGGCATATTCCGGCACGTTGTGCGGCACCTGCTTCAATATCGGCTCGGCAAAGTCCTTCATGACACCAAGCTCGAATATCAGCGATGAGTTAAACATTGCGTCGGCGTTCTCCTGATACGGGAATATCCATTTTCCTTCGCCACGGCGCACGCTCGGCCAACGGCGGATGGTGTCGAGCGCCGACGTGCCGCGATACTTGAAGTCGCGCACAATGCGGCGCAGCAGTCGGTTGTCGGTTGTCGGCACCCAGTTATGGTTGTCGATGTTGAGCGTTGTGAGCGCAGACACATACACCTTGTACTTCATCTCGTCGGGGATGCTTGCCGTCAGCTCTGGATTAAGTCCGTGGATGCCTTCCATCAGCAGTATCGAGTTGTCGTCGAGACGGAGCTTGTTGCCTTTGTATGTGCGTTTGCCTGTGGTGAAGTCATACGACGGCATCGCCACCTCCTTTCCGGCGATAAGGTCGGTCAGGTCTTTGTTGAACTGCTCGATGTCGAGAGCGTAGAGCGACTCATAGTCATAGTCGCCGTTCTCGTCGCGCGGCGTGTGCTCACGGTCTACGAAATAATTGTCGAGAGAAATCATCTGCGGGCGCACCAGATTGGCAAGCAGATGGATGGACAGGCGTTTGGTTGTGGTCGTTTTTCCCGACGACGACGGTCCTGCCACCAGCACCACGCGCGCGCCTCCCTGCCGGAAACGTTCGGTGATCTGGTCGGCGATGGCTCCGATTTTCTTGTCGTGGATGGTCTCTGCCACGGCAATCAGCATGCCCACGTTGCTCTTGTCGGCTACAGCCTTGTTGAGCATGCCCACGCTGCCCACTCCCACCGTCTTGTTGAGCTTTATATAGTCGGTAAACGCCTTGAACAGTTTTGGCTGCGGATTAATCCCCGCAGGCTTCGTGCGGTCGCCGTCAAAGTCGGGCGGCAGCAGGAGCAGTCCGCTCTCGTAGGGCACAAGGTCGAACACCCCGACATAGGATGTCGACGGCACAAGGTCGCCATAGTAACTGTCTACAAACCCTTCAAGGCTGTAATATGTGGTGTAGAGGTCGGCGGCAGTTTCAAGCAGCGTCACCTTGTCAGCCATCCCGGCGTTGCGAAACAGCTTGATGACATCGGTCGTAAGCTTAGTGCTTCTGACAAACGGAATGTCGGCGGCAATTATTTCCTCCATGCGACGCTTCACGGCAGCGACAGTTGCGGCGTCGGCAGTCTGCCGGTCGATAGTGGCATAGTATCCGCTGGCGATGGAATGCTCTATGCACAGACTGGCGGCAGGATACAGGTCGTGGACTGCCTTGGCGAGCACCATGCAGAGCGAACGCACATACATGCGCTGTCCCGACGGATTGCCCTCATCGATGAAGTTCACCATCTTCGGCATAAAAAGAGGATAGTTGAGACCCTCGGTCTTGTGGTTGACGTGGGCGCAAATAGGCTTCACTCTGATTTCATCCTTTATGCGGTTGTACACGTCGAGCAGTGTCTCTCCGCCTTTGACATCCATATATTTGCCTGTGTTCTCACAGAAAATCTGTATCTTGTCGTTCATAGTCGATTCGCGTTTTAAAGTTCAGCGTAAAGTTACGCTTTCTGACGCGATTATCCAATAACAACTCTGTCACAATTTGTTTTTGAGCGACAAATGCACTAAGTTTGCAGACAGTATGGCTAACATCTATGACAACAGACGGATCTGGAAGACGGTGTTTCTGGCGGTGTCGCTGGTGCTTGTGGCTTTCTTCCTCCACATTTCCAACAACTTGGTCGACGACCTTGCCGACCAGGAACGCGAGCGTATGGAGATTTGGGCCAACGCCACAAAGGCGCTGACATCGGCTCAGTCGTCCGACATCGACTTCTATCTGAGCATCATAAAAAACAATAACAACATCCCGGTGCTGCTTGTCGACGACAACGACAACATCCTGATGTCGCGCAACTTCAAGATGCCCGAACCCGTCGACTCGCTGACGCCCGACCTGCTGTCGGACGCCAACCGCGCGTTTCTCGCCAAACGGCTCAAGGCTCTGAAAAAAACAAACAACCATATCCCAATCAAAATCGACGGTGCCACAACGCAACACATCTACTATGAGGACTCCACGCTGCTCACAAGCATGTCCTACCTGCCGCGCATCCAGATTGCCGTGATGATAATCTTCGTGATTATCGTATACCTTGCCGTGATGTCGACAAAAAAGGCTGAGCAGAACAAAGTGTGGGTAGGACTGTCGAAAGAAACCGCCCACCAGCTCGGCACGCCGATTTCATCGCTAATGGCATGGGTGCAGATGCTCGAGGCGTCGGGCGTTGACAAAGAGATTGTCGAGGATATGGACAAAGACGTGAACCGGCTGTCGATGATTGCCGACCGATTCTCGAAAATCGGCTCCAAGCCGGAAATGAAGCTGGAGCCCGTGTGCGAGTCGGTAAGGCAGGGACTTGACTATATGCGTGCACGCATCTCCACGAGTGTGGCACTGTCGGTCAACCTCCCCGACGACGACCGCAACGTGATGCTCTGCCGTCCGCTGTTCGCATGGGTGATTGAAAACCTGTGCAAGAACGCTGTCGACGCCATGCAGGGCAAGGGAAGTCTCAACGTGACCGCCGGCTACGACCACCGCACGGCATTCATCGAAGTGACCGACACCGGAAAAGGCATTGCCCGAAAAAACTTCAAGACGGTGTTCAGCCCCGGATTCACCACCAAGAAGCGCGGATGGGGACTCGGCCTGACGCTGGCGAAGCGTATAATTGAGGAATATCACGGCGGACGCATCTTCGTCAAGTGGTCGGAAATCGGCGCCGGAACCACGTTCCGCATCGAGCTGCCGATAAAATAGCGACAAAAGCTCTGAAATTTTTTTGTAGTATAGTCGGTTTTTGCGTACTTTTGCGTTGATAAAAAATCATTTTGTCATGGTTCGTAAATATGACTATCTCGTAATCGGGTCCGGAATAGCGGGAATGAGTTTCGCGCTGAAAGTGGCAGAGACAGGCCGTGTGGCGCTAATCTGCAAATCGGACATAGAAGAGGCCAACACTTTTTATGCACAAGGCGGTGTGGCTTCAGTGACAAATCTCAAAGTCGACAACTTCGACAAGCACATAGAAGACACTATGATTGCCGGCGACTGGCTCAGTGACCGTGCTGCCGTGGAGAAGGTGGTGAAAGGCGCTCCCGAACAAATCAACCAACTGCTCAAGTGGGGCGTTGATTTCGACCGCAAGGAAGACGGTGAGTTCGACCTGCACCGCGAGGGCGGACACTCGGAGTTCCGCATCCTGCACCACGCCGACAACACCGGTGCCGAAATCCAGCAGAGTCTCGTGCGCGCCCTCAAAAGTCACCCCAACATCGACGTGTTTGAAAATTTCTTCGCCGTTGAAATCATAACCCAGCATCATTTGGGTAAAATCGTGACGCGACGCACTCCCGACATCACTTGCTACGGAGCATATATCCTCAACCCCGAAACCGGAAAAGTGGAGACTTTCCTGTCGAAAGTGACAGTGATGGCAACCGGCGGCATCGGTCAGGTCTACACCACAACAACAAACCCGATGGTGGCAACTGGCGACGGCATCGCAATGGTGTACCGCGCAAAAGGTACCGTAAAGGATATGGAATTCATTCAGTTCCACCCAACTGCACTATACCATCCGGGCGACCGCCCTTCGTTCCTCATCACTGAGGCTATGCGTGGCTACGGCGCCGTGCTGCGCACAATGGACGGCAAGGAATTCATGCAGAAATACGACCCGCGCCTGTCGCTCGCTCCACGCGACATCGTGGCGCGAGCCATCGACAACGAGATGAAGATGCGAGGCGACGACCATGTGTGGCTCGACGTGACCCACAAAGACCCGGAAGAAACGAAACACCACTTCCCAAACATTTACGCCAAGTGTCTGAGCCTCGGCATCGACATTACGAAAGACTATATCCCTGTGGCGCCGGCTGCACACTACCTGTGCGGTGGCATCAAGGTGGATCTCAACGGATGCTCTTCAATCCAACGCCTGTATGCCGTGGGTGAATGCTCATGCACAGGCCTGCACGGAGGCAACCGACTGGCTTCCAACTCTCTGATTGAAGCCGTGGTCTATGCCGACGCGGCGGCAAAGCATTCGATGGCAAACATTGCCCACTACTCGCTGCGCGAAGACGTGCCGGAATGGAACGACGAGGGCACGCAGCACAACGAGGAGATGGTGCTGATCACACAGAGCCTCAAGGAGGTGAACCAAATCATGAGCACCTACGTGGGCATCGTGCGCTCCAACCTGCGACTCGACCGTGCATGGAACCGCCTCGACATCCTATACGAGGAGACCGAGCGTCTGTTCAAGCAGAGCAAAGCGTCGCGTGAAATCTGCGAGCTGCGCAACCTCATCAACGTGGGCTACCTGATTATGCGACAGGCAAAGGAACGCCACGAGTCGCGCGGATTGCACTATTCAATCGACTATCCGCCTGAAAAACGCCGTTTGTAAGCGTTTCAACAAACAGACAAAAACGACACAGCGACGCCATCCGGTGTCGCTGTGTCGTTTTTGCTTATATTACTGAAAAAGAGACTCACCCCTCCCATATTTTTCACTTACAAACCGCTTGAGCAGAAACGCAAGAAAATATGGGAAGGTATAGAACCTGCCATTAAATCCAATATTCTTATTGCATAATTTAATGCCGTAACGGATATCCGGATATTTGCCGTCGTTAGCCGTCAACTTTGACAACGATTTGGTTGCATTGTCCGATGCCTTCACCTCTATGGGTATCAATGTTTGAATGTCGCGTATGAAGAAGTCCATCTCTAACGTTGATTTTTCATTACGATAGAAATACAAATCATAGCCTTGCTTCGCCAACATATCACCTACAACGTTTTCATAAACAGCACCCTTGTAAGTGCCATAATTCTTATTCACCCGCATATCCTCCTGCGACTCCTCGTCGAGCGAGGCAACAAGCAAACCCGTATCCTTGTAATAGAGCTTATATGATTTCGGATCGTAGTTGCCCTTAAGCGGCAGGGAGATATGCGCAAGACAATGGCACACATTGACTATTCCGGCATCACTAAGCCATTCCACCGTGCCGACATATTCCCGGCTTCTGGCACCATGGGCAATCTTGCTGATCTGAAATTTCTTATTATCTTGCCCCAAGAACACAGAAATGTGGTTGTAGACATTCTTTATCTTACCCTTGTCAAGACCTTGCGCATACTTCGTTATGTCCTCCTCATAGTCGAGAAGAAGTTGCCGTTGCATCTTGAGCGTGCCGCTGAAATTGCCCTTCTTTACAAACAAACTGACCACCGCCGGCATTCCGCCGACAATCATATAGTCGCGAAACAACCCTCCCAACACATCCATCTCCAAGCTCGACAACGGTGTGACTGACACCATCTTTTCGAACAGTCGCTCTACAAACGCGGAATCATAACCTTTTGCCCATAGAAACTCCTCAAAATCCATGGAATGCATTGTATAATCCTCTTTGTAGCCCACACTGTTAGACTCTATTTCCTGATAATTAATGCCCATAAGCGAGCCAGAGCAGACCACGTCATACCTACCATCTATTTTGAATGCCTTAAGACTTGTGGCGCAAACAGGGCAGTCCTGCATCTCATCGAAAAAGAAAATCGTGTTGCCCGGTTCTAATTCTATATTGGGGTTGATAAGCGTGATGTTGCGCACAACACTGTCCACATCATAGCCGTCATCAAATATCGACTTGAATTTCTGCTGTAAAACAAAATTGATGGCAACCACATTCCTATAGTTGTCATTTGCAAATTGCATGATGGATGCCGTCTTGCCAATCTGCCGCGCTCCTTTGACGATAAGAGGCAATCGATCCTCGTTTTCCTTCCATTCTTTGAGAAAGTCGTCTATTTTTCTCCGCATTAATCTCATAATCAACACATTTTTCTTTTGCAAAGATAGCGTTAAATCACAAAATTCCAAGCAAATATATGCGAAAAATCACAAAATTCCAGACCTTGCAACCTCTTTTATCACAAAATTCCAAGGAGTCACACGTGAAAAATCACAAAATTCCCGATTTCTACTCCTTCTTGCCGCTTTTTTTGCGGAAACGGCCAAGTGCATAGCCCAGCACTTCGCGCTGGATTGTTGAGTTCAGGAAGCGGTTTGCCACATAATAGAGCGCGAAGCACACAGATGTCTGCGCAAGGATGTTGAGCCACGGATTAGCAATGCCGACAAGCACAAGGCACTGAACCGCAGCCACAGCGCCCGAAATGACGGCATACGGAAGGATGTCGCCCACCACGTTGCGCGTCGGATAGCCTACGATGCGACCAGCCACAATCACAGCATAGACAAAGAACAGCGCCGATGCTACAAGCTGTCCCCAAATCATCGCCGTTATGCCCATGGGGATGGTCACCACGATGGCGGCTATCATCAATGCGTCTTTGACCGATTCGTAGATTACAAGCGAGCGCGAACGCCCGAGTCCGAGGATGTAGTTGTTGATGTTGGTGGCAAGCACAATGAAGATGCCGCGCACGGCGAGTATCTGAAACAGGATTATGGCTTCATCCCACTTCGTGCCAAAAAGGATGTGGAATATCGGTTCGGCACACGTCGTGAGCAACAGCAGCAGAGGAAAGACAAGATAGGCGGTGAAGCGGTTCATCTTGCGCATGGCGCGCAGCAACCGCTCCCTGTCATCCTGAAAACCGCTGAGCACGGGCAGGAACGACGCCGTCAGTATCTGCGCTATCGACTGTATGCCCATCTTGCTCCATTTGTCGGCTTGCGTGTAGCATCCGAGTTTGGCAAGGTTGTAGTAAGCACCGATGATAAACGAGTAGGCGTTGAGCGACAATGTGTTGAGAAATGAGCACACCATCACTCCGCTGCCAACGGAAAACACCGACCGCAGCGACGCCATGCTGAACCCCGTGCGCGGAAGCCAGCCTGTTGTCGTCCACAGGAAGACCGATTTGACGGTGGCGAGCACAATGGTCTGCCACACGATTGCCCATGCGCCGTAGCCTTCCACGGCAAGCCAGATGCCCACGGCTCCCGACACGACAAGCCCCAGCGAGTTGGCTATCGCCACGCGCGCCATCGTCATCTGCTTCATCATGCGGTTGGTCTGCACAAGGGCGGTGGCGTTGATGATAAACGACAGGAACATCACCCTCGACAGGCTTATCAGTCGCTGGTCGCCGAAAGTGTCGGCAATCAACGGCGCACACGCCCACAGGATGGCGTAGATGGCAATGCTGATGCCGAGGTTGAAATAAAAAACCGTACAATAGTCGGTTTCAGTAGGTGATTTTTTCTGTATCAGCGCCGCGCAGAATCCGCTGTCGACAAACAGTGATGCGAACGCCTGAAACACAAGCATAGCGCCGACCAGCCCGAAGTCTTCCTTCGAGAGCAGGTTGGCAAGCACGACGCCCGTGACGCCGTAGAACACCTGCGACGCGAATTTGTCGATGGTGTTCCACTTCAGCGTGCGCGCTGTTTTCAGTTTAAGTTCGGTTTCTTCCACGCGCCTATTCCCGGTTTACGACTGCCGGCTCCGGCACTTCCATCAAGTCGAGCAGACCGGTGCCGTTGTCGGTGGTTTTCGGGTCTTCGGCAGCCTCTGTTTCCGGCTCATTGTCTTCAATCACATCGGTGGCTTCTGTCTCGACGCCGCCTTCGAGCTGCACGATTTTCACATTCGACAGCTTGCTCTTGGTGATGACAGGTTTCCCGATATAGTACACCTTTCCTGAGCCTACGCCCTTCACGGAAAGCGTTTCTTTAGAGGCGCAACCTATTGCACCGGTGCCCATCAGCGTGCATTTCACGTGTTTCGCCGCCACCTCGTCGGCTTGAATCTCGCCGGTGCCCACATTCTTTATCGACAAGTTCTCACATTTGCCCGATGTTATGATTTTACCCTTTCCCGTGAGCAGTTTAAGGTTGATGTTGATAGCGTCGAGACCGTTGGCAATGATTGTGCCGTTGCCTTGAAGCTGTATGTCGATTTTAGCCCCAGGTGCCACTTTACGCAGCGTCAGGGTGCTGTCTTTTGTATTCTCTGCCTTGTACAGATACGACGAATAGACATAGACCGTAGGCAGTGTCTTGACAGTGATTGCTGCAGGGTCGAGCTGTATTTTCAGTCTGCCCTTCGAACGCTCTGCCATGATGTAGGATGTGTATTCCTTCTCGATGTCAAACGCCACGATGCCCACTGAGTCGGCATTGTTGGAATAGACCACGTTGATGCCGTCGTTAACCACCAGTTCGTTGAATTCGCCCACATTGATGGTGTGTGGAGTGGCATTTACCGCTGCCGCGCAGCAGAGGGTGATGATAGCCAAAAAGAATTTCTTCATAACGTCGCTTGTTTCTAAATATGTAAATAATCAGTTTCTATGCGTTGCAGCACGTCGTCGAGCTCTGCCCACGTCTTTGCCTGAAGCATTGCGATGCGCGTTTCCCTGAAATTGGGGATACCCTTGAAGAGCGGCGACGCGGCAAGATGACGGCGGATGTGGAGAATGCCTCTCAACTCATCGATGCCTTCGATGCTCTCCGCAATCTGGCGGCGGAGCAGCGCCATCTTCTCCGACGCCGGTATCTCTATCGCGGTGCCGTGAAGCAGATAGTGCTTCATTTCGCGGAAAATCCACGGAGCGCCTATCGAGGCGCGGCCAACCATCACGGCATCCACTCCATAGCGGTCAAAAGCCGTTTTCAAGCCCTCTGGCGTCGTGATGTCGCCGTTGCCGACAATCGGTATCGTGATGCGGGGATTGCGCTTCACCTCGCCGATAAGCGTCCAGTCGGCGTCGCCGGTATACATCTGGCTGCGGGTGCGTCCGTGGATTGTAAGCGCACGGATGCCGCAGTCCTGCAGCTGCTCGGCGAGCGTGGTGATGATTTTGTTTTCGCAGTCCCACCCCAGACGGGTCTTGACCGTCACGGGCAACTTCACCGCATCGACCACCGAACGCGTGATTTGCAGCAGCTTGGGCACGTCGCGGAGCATTCCTGCCCCCGCGCCTTTCGACGCCACCTTCTTCACCGGACATCCGAAATTGATGTCGATGACGTCGGGACCGGCTGCCTCGGCGATTTTTGCAGCCTCCACCATCGGTTCCACCTCCTTGCCGTAGATTTGTATCGCCACAGGCCGCTCGGCGGCGTTGGTGTGGAGTTTGCGGGTGGTGCTGTTGATGTTGCGCACAAGAGCGTCTGCCGACACGAATTCCGTGTAGACCATATCGGCTCCCTGCTCTTTGCAGATGAGACGGAACGACGGATCAGTCACGTCTTCCATCGGTGCCAGCAGCACCGGGCGCTCTCCCAAGTCAATTGTTCCTATCTTCATTCGCTTCTTTCGTTTTGTGTGCGCAAGTTACGCATTTTTATCTGTCTTTCCAACATTGCCGGAAATTGAAATGTTCATTCTTAATGTCCTATTTTCTGTCTGTTTTGTCGGTTGCGCGCAGACGGGCAAGCATTTCTGCAGCCGTCAGCAGGCTGACGGGATGCCGCCACCCTGGCGACAACTCGCAGAGCGGTGCCAGCACAAACTCGCGTTTGTCCATCCGTGGATGAGGCAGGACGACAGCAGCGGTGTCGACAACCTCATCGCCGGCATACACGATGTCGATGTCAAGCTGACGGTCGGCATAACTGCCGTCGGCATTGCGGTGGCTGGAGCTTCCCGCCTCGCGCTCGATGCGCTGGAAGATGTCGAGCAGACGCCCGACGGGCAAGTCGCTCTCAAACTCGACAGCGATATTGAAAAAGGGGTTATCAGACTGATAACCCCATGCTTCAGATTCGTATATGCTTGAGACTCGCGGGGTGCTGCCAACGCTGCGGGCTATCTCGTCAACGGCGCGGCGCAAGTTTGCCTCACGGTCGCCGAGATTAGTTCCGATGTTGACACTCACTGTCCGCATTGCCTGCGTTTACAGCGTTTTTGAAACCTCTACTTCTTCGTAGGCTTCAATCATGTCGCCTTCCTTCACGTCGTTGTAGTTGGCGATGTTAAGACCGCAGTCGTAGCCCGACGACACTTCCTTGACATCGTCCTTGAAACGCTTCAGAGAGCCGAGCTCGCCCGTGTAGATGACAATGCCGTCGCGGATAAGGCGCACTTTGCTCGTGCGTTTCACCTTGCCCTCGCGCACCATACAGCCTGCAATCGTGCCGACCTTCGATATCTTGTAAGTTTGAAGCACTTCTGCCGTACCGGTAACCTCTTCTTTGAGCTCCGGCGAGAGCATTCCTGCCATTGCGTCTTTAACCTCCTCAATTGCATCGTAGATGATTGAGTAGAGACGGATGTCGACGCCATCGTTCTCTGCCAGACGGCGGGCGGCTACCGACGGACGCACCTGGAAGCCGATAATAACGGCGTCGGATGCGGCGGCAAGCGTAACGTCGCTCTCCGAAATCGCACCCACGGCCTTGTGGATTACGTTGACCTGAACCTCTGGTGTCGACAGCTTGATAAGCGAGTCGCTCAACGCCTCGATTGAGCCGTCAACGTCACCTTTGACGATAAGGTTCAACTCGTGGAACTCGCCCAACGCGCGGCGGCGGGCAATGTCGTCGAGGCCAGGCATACGGCGGGTGCGCTCCTTGACCTCGCGCTGCAACTGCTCGCGGCGCGTGGCTATCTCGCGTGCCTCACGGTCGGTGTCCAGAATGTTGAACGTGTCGCCGGCGGTCGGCGCACCGTTCAGACCGAGCACCAATGCCGGTGCCGCAGGGCCTGCCTCCGTGATGCGCTGGTTGCGCTCGTTGAACATGGCGCGGATCTTGCCATAGCTTGTTCCTGCCACCATGATGTCGCCCACACGCAGCGTTCCGTTGCTCACAAGCACGGTTGCCACATAGCCGCGACCCTTGTCGAGCGACGACTCGATAATCGAGCCTGTTGCCTTGCGGTTGGGGTTGGCTTTAAGGTCGAGCATCTCTGCCTCGAGAAGCACCTTGTCGAGCAGTTCTTTAACGCCGATACCCTTCTTGGCTGAGATTTCCTGCGACTGATATTTTCCACCCCAGTCTTCCACGAGGTAGTTCATATTGGCGAGCTCCTCCTTGATTTTGTCCGGGTTGGCGGCAGGCTTGTCTATCTTGTTGATTGCAAACACGATTGGTACACCGGCTGCCGAGGCGTGGTTGATTGCCTCGATGGTCTGCGGCATCACGTTGTCGTCGGCGGCAACGATGATGATGGCGATATCCGTCACCTTGGCTCCGCGGGCACGCATTGCCGTAAATGCCTCGTGGCCCGGGGTGTCGAGGAACGTGATGCGGCGGCCGTCCTCAAGCTTCACGTTGTAGGCTCCGATATGCTGCGTGATGCCTCCAGCCTCGCCGGCGATAACGTTGGCGTTGCGGATGTAGTCGAGCAGCGATGTCTTACCGTGGTCTACGTGTCCCATCACGGTCACAATCGGCGGACGCGGCAGCAAATCTTCCTCGGAGTCGGCCTCCTCGTTGATTGCCTCCGACACTTCCGCACTGATATATTCTGTCTTGAAACCGAATTCTTCTGCTACAAGGTTGATGGTCTCAGCATCGAGTCGCTGGTTGATGGAAACCATCACGCCGATATTCATACATGTGGCGATAACCTTGTTGACCGGCACATCCATCATCAGTGCCAAGTCGTTGGCTGTCACGAATTCTGTGATGCGCAGCGTCTTGCTTTCCTTCGCCTCCAATGCGGCTTCCTCGCGCTCGCGCTCTTCAAAAGCCTCGCGCTTCTCTTTTCTCCATTTAGCACTCTTCTTCTGAGGCTTGTTGGTGAGGCGCGCAAGTGTTTCCTTAACCTGCTTCTGCACGTCTTCTTCGCTGACCTCTGCCTTTATGTGGCGCTTGGCCTTGTTGTTCGGACGGTCGGCGTTCTTGTTCTTGTTGCGGCGGCTGTCGTTGTTGCCTCCACCTTGCTTCTGTCCGCCGGCTTGCTGTCCGCCCGGATGCTCAATGTCGACTTTCTCCTTGCCGATGCGTTTGCGCTTGCGCTTCTCGCTGTCGGCGTTTGCGCCTCCGTTGGCTTGTTTTTCCTTGGCGATGCGCTCTTTACGCTTTTCCTCCTTCGACTTCTTCTTCGGACGGGTCGACTGGTTGATGGCGTCAAGGTCGATTTTGCCGAGAATCTTAGGAGCGGCGATTGTTGCCACGACAGTCTTGATTTCGTTGGATTCCGAAACCTCAGGCGCTGCGGCTTTCGGCGCGCTCTGTGGCTGTGGCGCCGGCTGCGGAGCTGGCTTTGCCTCCTCTTTCACCTCCGCCTTCTTAACCTCTTCCTTTACCTCTTTCTTTACCTCTGGTTTAGGTTCCAGCTTCGGCGCAGGCTTCGGTGCGGGTGCGGGCGCAGGTGCTGGCTTGGGCTCTGGCTTCTTCTCTTCAACGACAGGGTTGTTGTGCTTGTCGAGTTCGATTTTGCCGAGAATCTTCGGCTTCTGCACGGTTTCCACAACAGTCTTTATCTGCTCCGGCTTTTTAGGCTCTTGCGGAGCCTTGTTTTTCACTTTGTCCTTCTGACGCTCCGAGGCATAGCGCTCCGACTTCGACTTCAAGTCTTTGTCGTTTTTAAACGCGCGCACCAGCATTTCGTGCTGCTCGTCGGAGATGCGAAGGTTCAGGTTGCCTGGATCGCCGACCTCCTGATTGTGTTTCTGCAGAAATTCCACCAGCGTAGGAATCCCCACATTCAAATCGTTTGCTACTTTGCTTATCTTTATTGGCATATTGCTTGTTAAGTTTCCTGTTGTTAATCCTCAAATTCCGCTTTCAATATATCGAGCACTTGGTCGACGGTGCTTTCCTCAAGGTCGGCTTTGTCGATTATCTGCTCGCGTGGCATGTTGAGGACGGCTTTTGCCGTGGTGCAGCCGATGCCTTTGAGGGCGTCGATAACCCAGCTGTCGATTTCGTCGCTGAATTCATCAAGATAAATGTCGTTGCTGTCCTCTGTGAAGCGGTAAACGTCGATCTGATAGCCGGTCAGCATTGTGGCAAGCTTGATGTTCAAACCGTCTTTTCCGATGGCAAGCGACACCTCTTCCGGAAGCAGCATCACCTCGGCGCACTTCTCTTCCTCGTTGATGCGGATTGACGACACCTTGGCGGGGCTGAGGGCGCGGCGGATGTAGAGTTCGGGATTCGTTGTGTAGTTGATCACGTCGATGTTCTCGTTGCGCAACTCGCGCACAATGCCGTGGATACGAGAGCCTTTCACGCCGACGCATGCGCCGACCGGGTCGATGCGGTCGTCATACGACTCTACGGCTATCTTGGCGCGCTCGCCAGGGATGCGGGCGATGCCTTTAAGCAGGATGAGTCCGTCGTGAATCTCCGGCACCTCAATTTCAAACAGACGGCGGAGGAATTCAGGGCTTGTGCGCGAAATTATCACCTTCGGGTTGTTGTTGGCGTTCTGCACTTCCTTGATGACGGCGCGGATGGTTTCGCCCTTGCGGTAACGGTCGCTCGGAATCTGCTCTTCCTTCGGGAGGATGAGCTCGTTGTGCTCCTCGTCAAGAACAAGCACTTCGCGTTTCCAGATTTGGTAGACCTCGCCTACTACAATCTCGCCTTCCATTGCCTTGAACTTGGTATAGATGGCGTCTTTCTGAAGATCGAGTATCTTGGATGCGAGCGTCTGACGGAGTGTCAGGATGGCGCGGCGGCCGAACTTCTCAAAAACGATTTCTTTCGTAACGTCCTCGCCGATCTCGCATTCCGGGTCAATCTCGCGGGCGTCGGTAAGACCGATCTGCATGCTCGGATTCTCTACAGCGCCGTCGGCCACTACCGTGAGGTTTTGATAAATCTCGCAGTCGCCCTTGTCTGGGTTCATGATTACGACGAAATTCTCGTCCGATCCAAACATCTTTGCCAGCACGTTGCGGAACGATTTCTCCAACACGCTGATCATTGTGGTCTTGTCGATATTCCTCAGCTCTTTAAACTCCGAAAAGCTGTCTACCATGCTTATGGTTTCCTCTTTCTTTGCCATAATGTCTTAAAACTGGATTACGTATTTTGTATATTTTATTTCGTTATAACCGAAGCGGAGGTCTTCCTCCTGCTCCACCGGACGCTTGGCGCCTTCGGGTTTCACTTTCTTGACCACCGTAAGCACGAAGCCGTCGGCGTCGGCACTCTTGAGGATGCCTTTGAGCTTGCGACCGTCGGCGGTAAGCACTTCAACCTCGTTGCCTTCGTTCTTGTGATACTGGCGCTCTACGCGCAGTGGCGATGTCAGTCCGGCTGAGCCGATTTCAAGTTCATAATCTTCCTCGTCGCGGTCAAACTCGCTCTCAACAAGTCGGTTAAGGCGGATACACTCATCTATGTCCACACTTGTGTCGCTGTCGATTTCCACCACGATGTTGTTGTCCTTGCTGATTCTGACGTCGACGAGAAAAAGGTCGGTGCCTTCCATTCCTCGCTCCAAGACTGCTGTCAGCGCGCTTTTGTCAATCATTCTTCAATTGTTGATGTATTAATAAAACAATGGAGAAGACTTCCGCCCCCTCCATTTCCGTCTGCAAATATACTTATTAATAGACAAATGCACAAACATTTGGTTTCAACGGCTCAAAAACTGTCTTATAATTAGCGATATTTAACACTGTCAAGCAAATTATACGTTTTTTTAGCATCCTCAACGCGCTTTTTTTGACGTTCGCCTGGGATGCCTGTTCCGTTACCGCGGCAGTTGCCGCTCATTCTGTGGGTTAAATAAGTTAAAAACTTGTTCCCGATGCTTGTTTCTCAAAGAAATTTCATATTTTTACGCAGTTTAGTAATAACCTAACCGAAAAAGGACAAAGAAAAATACAGAATACACATCATTTATTAACTTAAAATCTTTTTTATGAGAAAGTCTTTTAAACACATTCTGTTGGCTGGCTTGACCATTGCATCGACAGCCATGGCTATGAATGCACAGACTTTGACGCAGGACTGGAAGGTGACCGAGGGTCTGCCTGCAGCCGCCGATGCCCGTTGGGGCATTGGTTTCGACGGAAAAGTCTTTGTCAACGACATGACAGCGCAAAAAATCGCATCGTTCGACGGCACAAACAAGAACACTCTTGAAGTTGGTGCGGCCGGCGTATGCACTTCTGTTGATTCCAAAGGCAACCTTCTCGTTGCCAACCTCTGGAAATGGGGCGGCAAAATGACTTCGTTGAAAATTTGGAACAAGACAACCGGTGTCATTTCCGAATTTGAAGTGACAATCCCGGAAAGCGTGACAAGCACAAACCGTATGGACGTGTTCGGCAAAGTTGTCGGCGACATCACAAGCGAGACTGGCGGCGCCGTTTTCTTCTGCCCGTCCAATGGTAATAAGATTGTAAAATTGTTCTTTGCAAACAGTGCCCAGGTTGTTGAAAAGAGCAAGGTCATTGAAACCGCTTTTGCCAACTTCCAAACCACTTGTATCGCACAACCTTTGACAAACGATCCGGAAAGCGATGCCATCATCCTTAAGGACAAGGGAGTAAAAGAGGTTTATGTTTTTGATGGAACAAACTGGACAACTCTTGAGAATGCTGGTGTAAACGGTTCTACAGGCATCGACGCAGTTACCCTCAACGGTACTCAATACACAATCGAACCTACCGGTGTTGATTTCACCGACGGTTTCCAGATTGTGGACAGAAGCACAAACACCGTAGTAGCAACACACGCTGCAGAGGGCGCTGCCAACGGCACAAGTTTCGGCACTTCGCTCAATGCAGAGAAGGTAGACGAATTCAACGCCACAATCTACCAATACCACTGCGGTCAGTTCGCTGCAAAGTACACATTCTCTATTCCTAAGCCGCTTCCTGCTCTTGAGGCACGCAACGCTTACGCTTACGACATCAAGGTGGAACCTGCCGCTGAAAACTACACTGTTTCTTATCGTTTGAACGCTCCTGCTGAATCTGTAAAGGTTCAGATGTTTGTCGACGGCGAAATGACAAAGGAATACGAAGGTACTACTGTCGCTACCTACGGAGACTATGAAATGACGACCCTCAAAAACCTCAACTCTGTTGAAGTCCCGGGTGCCGACGTTCCTAAAGACGCGTTGGTGCAATTCAAGGTTGCCGTTACAAGCGCCACTGTTGCCGAGCCTACTGTAAACACTAAGAAATACAGTTTCTACCACCCGTCAAGCGTGGAGGTGGACAACAACACCGACAGCCCTAACTTCGGACGAATCCTTGTTGCCGAGGCTATGGCGGCGAAACCTACCGGCTACCACTCTTCTGGCGAAAACAATGGTCTGTATGCGTTCGACCCGACTATGAACCCTATCAAAAACGCTGAAGGCAAATATGCTTTCAAGGGCGGTCAGACTTTCCAGACTACATTCCCTAACGGAAAAACTTCCTACGATCCTCGAAAAGTGCGTATCGCTGCCGACGGACGTATCTTCCTGAGCGGTCAGAACTCTAATGGTATCGCGCTCTGGCAGGTTGACCCAACCGACCTCAACGCTGCGTTCAAGCCGGTGATCAAGGGTACTGCAAACCCTGACACTTACGAAATCACAAACGAGGCTGGCGAATTTATCGCTGCGCCTAACGTAAGTATGGACCTCGCGGGCTTTGGCTCTGGTCTCAAGATTCTGATGCTTTCTACAAACGCAAGCGGCACCAGCTTCTCTTACTCTGGCTACCGCACCGACGAGTACTACATCGGCAAAGCCACGACTTGGGACGCCGCTCCGACACAGGCTATCGACGCTTTGACTGGTAAATACACCACAACTCACACCAACTCTACTGCTATCTACGACAACGAGGGCGGTATATGGTATGCCAACTCTCGCTCTAAAGCTACGGAAGCGGAACCTACTTTGGTCCACATCAATGCTGAGGGCGTAGAGGACTACAAGGTTGACTCTAACGACAAGGGTGGCTTCTACGGTGGTGGCGGTATCCGCTTCAACGCCGACTTCTCTCTCCTCGCTATCGGTACTTCTGACAAGACTCTCACAGTATTCGAGGTTTCTAAGGACGACAATGGCGCTCCTGTTTTGACTGAAAAATACAAATTCGCTACGACTATCGGACGCAACCTCAACGACATCGCTTGGGACTGCGCAAACAACCTCTACATTGTCAGCAACAGCGGTGAGTTGTTCAAGTCGGTTGCACTTCCTCGCGAAAGCGGTGAAGTGGTTGTTGCCGCTCCAAGCAGCTACGACATCAACATCTCAAGCGACGAGTATCCTGCTTCTGTCTACGTAATCGGACAGGAAACTGGATGGGATCCTGAGAATGGCGTGAAATTGACTAAGGGTGAGAACGGTGTCTACACTGGCACTGTGACTGGTCCTTGCAACTTCGGTATCACTACAGTGCTTAGCGCTGACTGGGATGTTGTCAACGCCAACCGCTACGGTTTTGAGGTCGACAACACTGCCGTTACTCTCAACACGGCTATGCCTCTCGTGAAGGCTGCCGGCGCTATCCGCGTGGCTGAGGAAGGCGTATTCGAACTCACTGTCGACCTTAAGAACATGACTGTCCTCGTTGCTGGCGAAGCTCCGGTGGTTTATCCTCAGAAGCTTTACCTCCTTGGCACTGTTGAGCCTAACGCCTGGGATCCTGCCGACGAGACTCACGTTGCCAACCAGATATCTGAGGGCATCTATCAGATTGATAACGTCTCGATTCTCGCTGCCGATGAAAACGACTATGGCTACTTCGCATTCACTTCAACTCCTGGCACTTGGGACGATGTCAACGCTCATCGCTACGGTCCGGCTGTAAAGGATACTGAGCTTGCCGACAAGACTATGTCTGCTATCGGCTTGAACGGCGACACTTCTTACAAGATCAAGAGCGGTGCATACAACATCACTGTCGACCTCGGTCTCAACACTATCTATGCTGTCCGTCTGGGCGACAACGTTAACGACGCTGCCGTTGAAGCGGCTAAGGTCGTTGCTGGAATCGGCGAAATCCGCATCATCGGTGAGGCTAACGCTGTTTCTATCTTCAACGCTGCCGGACAGGCTGTCGCTGTAAACAGCAAGGACGCTCAGTTCTTCGTTGCAAGCGGCATCTACGTAGTTGTTGTCGATGGCAAGACTACTAAGGTTCTCGTGAAATAACATTTCACTTCAATAAATCTAAAAAGGCGAGTCTCTTTCGGGACTCGCCTTTCTTTTTCGCCGTCCTCGCCGGGACGGCTTGAAAAGACACTTCGTTAATTCTTTCATCCGGCGCACTGCGCCATAGCGTCGGCTCGCTTCTTGCGCGTGCAAAACCGCTCGCACTGCAGGCAGATGTCGTAGCCAAGCAGTGCTCCGAGGATGAAATCCTCCTCGGGCGACAGCTGATGGAGCGGGCGCACGATAAACTGCCTTACTGCCGCGATGCATTCCGGCTTGCCGAAATACAGATTGACGTTGTTCTCGTTGGCCGACTGCTCGAAGTGGCAGATGCCTTGATCGTCGAGTCGCGCCACGGCTGCCGCCAGATAGCGGCGGTTCAGCGTGCATAGCACCATGTTGCGCACGCCTTTCTTATATTCGTACACATAGTTGAGAAACACCTGAAGCTCGCTCGACAGCATCGTGTTGGCTATTTCCATCATTGTCGTTGGTCGTTTTTTATTTTGTCATTGACGTTTGTTTCTGTCTCTCGGTTATTCCACGCCCTCGTTCTTCAGCTGTGCGACCCAGGCGTCGATGCGTCCGTCGGTCTTGTCGTCTTCGTTGACTTCGTCGAGTGCCAGACCGACAAACTTGCCGCCGCTCTCTGCCGCCGAATCATCGTAGGTATAGCCGGAGGCATCGACCTGACCGACAAACGTGCAGCCGGTGGCTGCCAGACCGTCGTGGATTTCGCCCATGGCGCTGCAAAACGTGTCGCTGAACGACGAGGAGTCGCCGCAGCCGAACAATGCTACTTTCTTGCCTGTCAAGTCCTGACACTTCAGCTGGTCGAGAAAGTCGTACCAGTCGTCTTGTAGCTCGCCGGCGCCCCATGTGGAGGTGCCGAGCAGCAACGCGTCGTAGCCCACGGCATCGGCGGCTGTGGCCGACCCTACATTGTGCACGTCGGCGGAGGCTACGCCGAGTTTCTTCGCTATTCGCTCTGCAACAGCCTCGGTAACACCTGTTGTTGAGCCATAAAAAATACCAATTTTCATCTTCGTGTAGTTTAATTGTTCATTGTTGTTTTTCTGGTCGTAAAATTACGTCGGCGCATTGCCTTCCGCAATACCTAAATCAGCGTAATTTGACAGCTGCGGCATACCTATCATTTTGTGAAAATTTGATAACAAGGCAGTCTGTCAACGCTTTACAGCCAACAATCAACCCTGTCGGAGAGCGTGGCAGCAAGGCGCAGACCGGATAGCGTCCGGGCGGCGTTGTCGCGGAATTGCATGGCAAGACTCTCGCGGGCGGCATAGCAGCTGGCAAGCACCGACTGTGCGACGTAGCGCTCTGCATAGCGGCGCAGGCTCTGGGCGGTGCCGACGCCGTCAACGGTCAGCGACAGCGTGTAGGTGGTGTCGCTGTCGGAGGGAATCGAAAACGATTGGCTGTCTACGATGCTCGCAAGTTCGCCGGCAAGACATAGCCAGGCGTTGAGGCAATAAACGCCGAGCAATCGGCGGTTGTCGGACGAGATTACTGCCGGACGGCTGTCGCGGCCGCTCATCAAGGCGAGGCACGCACTCTCGGCATAAACTGTTTTAAGCACTTGCTCAATGTCGATTGAAATTGTGATTTTTCGTGTGTTGTTCATTGTCTTTTTTTAATTGTAAAGGTTATCAAGATTAGTGTTGTTGCTGCCGCAAGCAATGCGGCAAGCGAAAGTCGGTAGCGCGTAGGCAGCCGGCGCGTCGATGTGGTCTGCTCTGTCGTCCCGATGCTCACGCCTGTAGCTGCCACCGCCACTGTGTCGGTGCGCTCCTCGGCTGCAAGCCGGCGGTGCCGGCTTATGCTTCTCACGGCTTGACGGCCTGTCGAGTCGGGGGCAAAGAAGTTTATCTCAACGGTTTCCGATGCCTCTTTCGCCGATGCCGTGGTGCGGCGTGTGGCGGCGACGCTGTCGGCCGTTTCCGTGTGTATCTGCAATCCCGCAGTGCTCTCCACTGCCCTATGGCTGTGGCACGAGGATAGGCTAAACAGTGAGGCTACGATGATTGCTGCGGTTGTGTATTTCATGGTAGATGATTTTTGAAGCTTGTTTTTTCGACAGGAAGTAGCGTGACGCTTTCTGCTCGGCAAGCACTGTCGCCACGGCTTCGGCAATCGTGCATTTGCGCCTGTGCATGACGCGCCTGACGTGGAGACTTATCTCCTCCCACATCTGACGCTTCAGTTTACTCTGGCGGGAGCATGGCTTGCCGTCGCGCACCATCTGATACATCATTCGCAACGCGTAGTCGTAACTCACGTCGTAGCGTGGTGTGCCGCCGCGGAGCGCACGGTCTATCACGTTGTAACGGCTGTCGTAGCGGTTGGTTTCGATGGCTTTCTTCAGGCTGCGTTGCCAGTTTGCCATCAGTTCTTGGTTTCTCATGATTTTGTGCTCAAACATAATTCTCGGTTTTGATTTGTGTGTTTTTCTTGGAAATATGATGCGAAGATAATAAATCAAATGGCGATTTGCAAATATTTTATTGGCTTTTTGCCAATAAATTTCCTAAATCTCTTATTCTCAGTCGCACAGCAAACACGGCGTGGCGCAAAAAAACGGGAGGCATACCGCCTCCCGCCACTATTTTTTTGTCTTATTTTTTCTTTTTAAGCTTGTTCAAGCCGCTTTTTAATCCTGACTTAACCTTTTTTGTGGCTTTGTCCACAGGGTTGCTCGATGTCGACGTCGATCCGCCGTCGCCGCCGTTTTTGGCTCTATACTCTTCCCAGTATTTATCATATTCAGCCTCGGTTCCACAAACGATTTTACGTCCGTTTGTTTTACCTTTTTCGTAAGAAATCTGCACTACGGTCTGTCCCTTGTCGTTCTTCTTCATTACCACACTGTGCGTAAAATACGAATTATCATAGCAGTCAAACGTTTCCGTATTTCCCGACTTCTTATAGTTTTTCACTGTCAGCTCATCATCTCCACAAGAGTCAGGAATGTATTTTTTAGCCTCACGGTCAAGGATAAACCAACTGGTTTCAGGCTGATCCTCATGTCCCTCCTCATAAAGGAAATAATACTTTTATTGAGCGGCATACGCTCCAACTGCCGACAACAACAAAGCGGCAGCACTCATTAGAATTTTCTTCATAGTTCTTTTTTTATTAAGTTATTTCATCACTTTCATCACCTTATAGCCCACCTTCACTACGTAGACCCCCGAAGGCAGGACAACCATCTGCTTCTCCGCTCCGTCGCGGCTTGCATAAACCTCTCTTCCGCCGACATCGTAGACCGCCACATCGGCGCCTTCCGGATTTTCAACCACCACGACGTCGGCTGTGGCATAAGCGCGCGCCGCAGAGGCCTTCAATGCGCACACTGCGCCTTCCTGCTTCACCTCGACGAGGTCGCTGTAGTTAGAATCATCGAGTTCCGACCCTGACGACAACCGCTTCAGCGAGGCTACCTGATACCAATACACGTCGCCTGCCACCTTGTCGCCTGTCGCAACGTCGTGGCTCGACACGTCGCCTGTTTCCACAAAGTCGTAGACGAGCATAGCCTCGTCGCCTGCCTTCATAGGCTGGCTGATTGTCATATTGTCAAAATATGCGTTGCTGTCGCCACCAACCATATCCAGCTCCACATAGCAGCCCTGGATTCCACCGTCGAGCTCAAGCGTATAGTCTGCCCACTCCTTGGTCAGCTCCACCTTGCCCACCTTGCCGAGTGCGTATGAGGGTCCTGCCATCAGATATTCAGTGGCGAAGACGGCTACAGTGGCTGTGCCGGTGGTCTTCGCGCGGAACGTCACCGTAAACTTGCCGTTGTTGTTCTGCAGGCTGTACATCGGCGACATGAGCATTCCGTTCTGCTCTGCCGACTTTTTGTTGTAAAGTCCAAAAACGCCATGGCATGAATATGCGCCATAGACATACCAATTGCTGCGGTTGGTGTAGCCGTCGAGCCATCCCCAACCTATGTCGAACGGACTCTCGATGGAGCCATATTTGAATCCGCTGAAATCATCGTTGTAGAAATAGTAGATTTCATCAGCCGGCGCTTTGTGGCGGATATATGTGTAGACGGTGTAGCAGTTGGCTCCTGAGACCTTTTCCCAATTGGCGGTAAACCCGGCATCGCTGACGTTGGTGGCCGGCTTGACAACAGGCACTGGCAATCCATGCGCCAGCTTCTGAGGTCCACGCTGGGGCGCGGACACTCCTGCCATCGCAGTCGCGGCAACGAGAAGCATCGCTGTCAACAAGTAAATTTTATTCATAAAGCGGTTTTTGTTATGTTGCCTAAATATTTTTCCTATTACAATTACAAAATTACATAAAACATTGACATTCCAATACTTTTTTTAAAAAAAAGTGTGCCGGAACAATCCGTCCGGCACACTCGTCAAATATGCAATTCCGTTTTTTTTCTATCTTACAATGGTCTTTACCACCTTGTCGCCTACGCGGACAATTACAAATCCTTGGCAATCAACAGCGTTCTCGCCCTGATGTGCCTCAAATGCAGCGATTACACGGCCGTATGCGTCAACAACTGTGACTGGGGCTGCCTCTGCCGCATCGACAACGAGACGTCCGTTGCGTGCAAACACTTTGAATCCTGCGGCTGCAACGTCGGCAACGCCGTCTGCTCCACCAACCACAATTTCGTTGGATGCGCCTGAATAAACCACATCGTCCATACCAACGGCTGTGATTGTGTTCACGCTTGCAAACACTTTGTAAGAATATTCCGTGTTGGCCGCCGGCTCATAAGTGAATTTCGCCGACAGTCCGGTTGTCTCAACCTGCTGGGCCACGGTGCGCACCTTGTCGCCTGCCTTGGTCTTCTGAGTAATCACTACATCGTCAAAATGCACCTCGCTGGTACCTCCGTAAGAGAAGCGGATAAACGTGCCTTTCGCGCCTTTGGTAAACATTGTGCCGTAGTTCTTGAACGCGCCCTCGTCGAGTTCGATTTCCGCGCTCTCAAGCACTGTGGTCTCGTTGTTTGCCTGTGTCAGAAGGTCTACTGTAACTTTTTCTCCGGTCTTGTATTTTCCGCTGTCGCCTGCGGCTGCGGTAAAGTCTACAAACACCACCCCGCCATTGCCGCTGAGGTCAAGAGACGGCGTTACAAAGAACGCACTTCCAAACATCGGCCAAAGCACAAGGCTTCCGCCACCGAAAGCGTATGTCGATGCATACCAACCTGGTGTGTGGGTGTAGGCGTCGAGGTTGTCTGGGTCTTTTGATGGAATAACAATCAAATCAAACGATCCTTTCGTGATGCCCGCGAAATCTTCGTTGAGAATCTCTGTGTCGCTGTCCTCCGTAAGAGTTATGGTCTTATAAAGAGTTGCTGTGTAGGTGTCTGCGTCGGGAACGGCTGTCCAGTTGGCTGTGAAGCTGTTGTTGGTCACGTCGGTTGCCGCGAGTGCGGTCGGAGCTGCCAGACTTTCAACGTGCTTGATAACTTCCGACTCGTTCGACTCTGTAGAAACGTTTGTGCCTCTTTTGGCAACAACCACAAAGTAATATTTCAACGTGTTGTCGTCCACTGTGACAATCACGCGGTTGCCCGATGTGTCGCCTTCCGGAAGCGGCTCTGCGTCGTAGGTCTTGACGTTGATTCGGTTGCCTTTGGCATCCTTGTTGTAGACCGACACGGTGTAGCCTGTTGCGTTTGGCACAGAAAGCCAGCGTGCCGAGAATGTTGTGCCGTCATAGTCTGTCGGACGCAGGGATGTTGGTGAAGGCACCACTTCATCGCCCTGTTCAATCTTCAGATAATCAATAAAGAACGGGGTGGAATAAAGGCTCGCTGAAGAAATCGACAATGCTCCGGGAAGTCCCTTGTCTGTTACAATAACAAAATCATGCCATTCTCCGTCCTCAAAATAAGGGGAACTCAATTTCGTGTCGCCGGCCTTGATGTTGATCATGTTGCCGTACTCTGTCCACGATTTCACACGCAATGTGATGCGGATATTACCATCTTTTGCATCCAGGTCCAAATCGGGAGTAGAAATCGAATGCGGGTCGAAATCAAGCACATCGGTTGTGCCGACAAACAGTGAGCCGCCAGCTTCGTAGATTGCATCACCCGTCCATCCAAGCAACACATCGCCGAGCTTTCCGCTCGCTGCGATGTCCACATTCCCTGGCTTGCTTGTTGTGCCATCCGTAAACTGGTTGAAATCTTCCTCAAGCACCACTCCGGCATTTGCCAGCGGCGCCGCTCCAAGCAGCGCTGAGGCTGCGAGAAATCCAAATAGTAAATTCTTCTTCATCTGTTTTAATTTTTAGGTTATCGTTTCCAGACAGCAACAAAGTTACACATTATTTCTTCATTCGCAATCTTTTTTTTACAAAAATCGCCTTTCTGGTTAATTTTTTCTACAAAAGCCTTCCCAAACCGTAATTCCGATGCCAAACACGCCATTTTAAACGGTTGTTAATAACTTTTTTTCAATCTATTACGCTACTTTTATAAATAATGTCTACCTTTACCACCTAATTAGGTATGGAAGAAGATTTTTTATGGTAATGAAAGAGGAACTACCTGTGTATCATATCCCTGCATTGGCGCCGGAAACAATCCAAGGGCTCGACATAAAGCCCGACGGCACATACGTCGACGTGACATTCGGAGGAGGAGGTCACTCGCGCGCCATTATGTCGTGTCTCGGACCTAATGGTCGGCTGTTCAGTTTCGACCAGGACATGGACGCTTATGCAAACCGGATTGACGACAACCGGTTCACGTTTGTGCATGGAAACTTCCGATACCTGCGTAATTTCCTTCGTTTCTACAATGCGCTGCCTGCCGACGGCATCCTCGCCGACCTCGGCGTGTCGTTCCATCACTTCGACGACGGAGAGCGCGGTTTCTCGTTCAGATACAGCGACGGCGTTCTCGACATGCGCATGAACCGCGACAACGACCTTGACGCGCGACGCGTGGTAAACGAATACGACGCCGAACGGCTGACCACGATTTTCCGCCTTTACGGCGAGCTGAAGAATGCCAAACGAATGGCTGACTGCATCGTGAAGGCAAGGGCTTCGAAGGACATTGTCACTATCGCCGACCTGCTGAACGTGGTACGACCGCTTATAAACCCTCGTCAGGAGAAAAAAGAACTGGCGCAAGTGTTCCAGGCTTTGCGTATGGAGGTGAACCACGAAGTCGACGCGCTTCAGGAGTTTCTCGAGCAGACGCTAACGGCTATACGCCCAGGCGGACGACTCGCTATAATAACATACCACAGCATCGAGGACCGCATGGTGAAAAATTTCATGCGCAGCGGACGCATCGACGGCAAAGTGGAAACCGACTTCTTCGGACGCCGGCTGTCGCCTATAGCGCCGCTGTCGGGAAAACCGATTGTTCCGTCTGACGAGGAGGTGGAACGCAATCCGCGCGCACGCAGCGCAAAACTGCGTGTGGCGATAATTGGAAAGGAGGACGAGTGATGGCCGACGAGCAGAAACCCAAGAAATCGTCCAGTCTGCTGAAGCGCATATACCGCGGGCAGTGGCTTTCCGTAAAAGACTACAAACGCAACATCATCGGCGTTGTGGTTGTTGTGGCCATGTTCATCATCTACATCTCTTTCAAATTCGATGTGCAGATGAAAATCGCCCAAATAATACACCTGAGCGAGGTGCTCGCAAACGCCAAGACAAACATGGTCAACGCTTCTTCGGAATACAGCAGCAAAATCCGCGAGAGCGAGCTGACCCAAAAGCTCGACACTCTTCACATGTACCTGAAAGTTGCCGAGCAACCGCCATATTATCTGGACTCTTCAAACGACACTGACGATGGAGAAGAAAAAGAAAAGTAAAATACAACAGGGCATGCTCAACCGCTACCGCATGATATTCATTATCATTGCGCTTTTTGCAATCCTCATTGCCACTATGCTTTTCAAAACAACTGTTGTCGACGCTCCTCTCTGGAACGAGAAGGCAGCGGGAACGCTTATTAGCGGCGACTCCATCACGCCCGAACGTGGAAAGATTCTTGCTTCCGACGGGTCGATTCTGTCAGTGAGCGTGAGATACTATATGGTGAGACTCGACTTGCGCTCGCCAAACTTCAAGCCTGAGGCCATCGACTCGCTGCTGCCGCGGCTGTGCTCTCAGCTCGAATCGCTGCACACACAGCCCCAACGCACGGCTGCTCAATGGAAGGTGTTGTTTGACAATGAAATAAAAAAGGAAAAGAGCAACCGGTCGCGCACTTTCCTCATTTCAAAGAAAATGACAAAAGCCGAGCTCGACACGCTCCGCACGTTCGCTTATCTGAACTCCCGAAACGGCAGGACAATCATAACCGCGCAGTCGCTCGACTGCCGCGAGAAGCCGTTCGGACGCATGGCGGCTCGAAGCATCGGCAACATCAACGATTTGAAGCACGGAACGTCGGGTCTGGAGAAGGAGCTTGACTCGCTGCTATACGGCAAGCCGGGCGTCAAGAAGAAGGTGCAGCTGACCACTGCGATAAAGGAGTGGGAGGACATCGCCGCCATCAACGGATACGACATCCTGACCTCTATCGACGTGCAGATTCAGGACATCCTCGAAACGGAGCTTTACAATATGTGCGTCGAGCAGGAACCGGAATGGGCGACTGCGGTGCTGATGGACGTGAAGACGGGCGACATCAAAGCCATTTCCAACCTGTCGTGGAACGAAACCGCACACGACTATATCGAGACCGTAAACCACGCCGTGCGCTCATGGGAGCTTGGCTCGGTGATGAAGCCCATATCGCTTGCCATAGCAATCGAGGACGGTTTTGTGCATGCAAGCACTCCCGTCACAATCGGCGCGAGCTTCCCATACGCCCAGGCAAGGCCTATCACCGACACCCACTCCATCGGAGCGAACCCGACGGTGACCGAGGTGCTCGCCGGATCAAGCAACATCGGAACTGCGCGGATAATCACGAGCCACTATGGAGAAAAGCCATGGGAATTCCGTAAACGCCTTGAGGAAATCGGTTTCTTCGAATCGCTCAACATCGGAATCTCCGGCGAGAGCAGACCTACAATACAACCGCTCGGAAGCCCCGACAAGAGGATGGAGAACCCTTGGCGCATCAATCTGTCGCGTTGCTGCTACGGATATGCCGTGCAACAGTCGCCGGTCACCAACCTTGCAATCATCAACGCAATCGCAAACGACGGAAAGTTTGTGCGCCCGCGGCTTGTTAAGGAGCTGTGGCGAAACGACTCGCTGATAAAATCAAACCCGGTATCGTACGTGCGGAAACAGGCATTCAGCCCGAAGACGGCAAGCGAGGTGCGGTCAATGCTGCGAGCTGTGGTGTGGAGCGACCGCAAGGGTGTGCCTACGGCACCGCGGCTGCAAAACAACTTCGTGGAGATTGCCGGAAAAACCGGAACCGCACGCATCATGGAGCCGGGCGTGGGATACACAAACAAACTCCGGGTGACGTTTACCGGCTTCTTCCCTTACGACAAACCGATGTATTCATGCATCGTGGTGTTCAACGCTCCCCGCATACGCAGCGCGCAGCTGGTGAGCGGACGGGTGCTGATGAACACGGCCTTGAAGATGTATGCACGGGGGATGCTCGGCAACAAATCCGACTTCCGAAAAGAGGACGACAACACCCACCGCGCACCTACCCTGATGGCGATGAGCAGCGACAAGACCACAAGAGTGCTGAGCCAGATGAAGGCTAAGTCATATTCCCAGATGAAAAGCAAGGGAAACGAGAAAGGAATGGTGCCCAACGTTTTAGGAATGGGACTGCGCGATGCCGTGGCAACTCTTGAACGCTGCGGTGTGACTGTGACAAAAATAAGCGGATCGGGCTATGTGGCCCAGCAGATTCCTGCCGCCGGCTCTCCGCTAAGAAAAGGAACGAAAGCAACTTTGCATTTAAATAATTGATTATATATGAGCAAGATTTTATCTCAATTATTGTCAAGAATTAAAGCGGTCAGCATCACCGGTGCTACCGACAAGGAAATCTCAAGCATCGAGAGCGACTCGCGGAAGATTACGCCGGGCGCCTTGTTTGTAGCCGTGCCTGGCGTCACCGTCGACGGACATAAATTCATCCCCGACGTGGTGAAGGCTGGAGCGACGGCTGTGGTATGCCAGACGCTGCCCGATGTGCTCGACAGCGATGTGACATATATAAAGGTGGAATGCTGCGCCTCGGCGCTGGGCTTCCTCGCCTCGGAATGGTACGACAACCCTACCGACAAGCTGAAGCTTGTCGGCGTAACCGGAACAAACGGAAAGACCACCACCGCCACGCTGCTCTACGAGATGCTGCGGATGATGGGCTACAAAACCGGTCTGTTTTCAACCGTCTGCAACTATGTTGACGGACGTGCGGTGCCTGCCACACAGACCACTCCCGACCAGCTGACGCTCAACCGCTTGATGCACGAAATGGTGGAGGAAGGTTGCGAATATGCGTTTATGGAAGTGAGCTCGCACGCTGCCGACCAGCACCGCATCGACGGTCTGCGTTTCCGCGGTGCAATCTTCACCAACCTGACGCGCGACCACCTCGACTACCACAAGACTGTCGACGCATATATGAGGGCGAAAAAACGGTTTTTCGACATCCTCCCTACCGACGCGTTCGCTCTGGTAAACGCCGACGACAAGGCTGGACAGTTCATGCTGCAGAACACCGCCGCAAAGAAATACACATATTCGCTGCGCTCGCAGGCCGACTTCCGTTGCAAAATCATCGAGAGCCGGCTCAACGGAACGCTGCTCAACATTGACCGTCACGAAGTGGAGGTGCTGTTCACCGGACGATTCAACGCCTACAACCTGCTTGCCGTCTACGGAGCCACTCGCCTGCTCGGTTTCGACGAGGAGCGCACATTGGTCGACATGAGCCGGCTGGTGCCTGTTGCCGGACGATTCCAGACTTTTGAGTCGCCGCGCGGCTACACGGCAATCGTCGACTATGCCCACACTCCCGACGCTTTGGTCAACGTACTTTCGACCGTGCGCGACGTGGTGGGGACACGCGGCAAAATAATCACCGTTGTCGGTGCCGGCGGAAACCGCGACCGTGGCAAGCGTCCAATCATGGCGAAAGAGGCTTCACGACTGAGCGACAAGTTGATACTCACTTCCGACAACCCACGCTTCGAGAATCCCGACGACATCCTCAACGATATGGTAGAGGGGCTTGACGCCGAAGACCGCAGGCGCATGCTGCGCATCGCCGACCGTCGCGAGGCTATCCGCACCGCGGCTCAGTTTGCCCAAAAGGGCGACGTGGTCGTGATTGCCGGCAAAGGACACGAGAACTATCAGGAAATCTGCGGAGTGAAGCACCATTTCGACGACAAGGAAGTGGTACAGGAGATTTTTAACGAAGAAAAAGAATTACAACAATAAACAATGCTTTATCATTTATTCGATTATCTACAGCAATTCGACGTGCCCGGCGCACGCCTGTTTGAATATCTGACCTTCAGGTCGGGTATGGCGTTGATATTGTCAATCCTCATCGCCACAATCGTGGGTCGGCACATCATCGACCGTCTGCAAATGATGCAGGTGGGCGAGATTGTGCGCAACCTCGGACTTGAGGGACAGATGAGCAAGACCGGCACACCGACAATGGGCGGCGTGATCATCATCATCGCCATTATCGTGCCATGCCTGCTGCTTGGCGACTTCACAAACGTCTACATGATTCTGATGGTGGTGTCAACACTGCTCTTCGGACTGCTCGGCTTCCTCGACGACTACAAGAAACTCGCCAAGCACAACAAGGACGGCTTGGCTGGCAAGTTCAAGATTGTAGGTCAAGTGGGAGTGGGTCTGATGGTCGGACTGACAATGTATCTCAGCCCCGACATCGTGGTGCGCGAGAACATCGAGACGCAAAACGCTGCCAACCACCAGATTGAGGTGACTTACAAATCGCAGGAAGAGAAGCAGCCAATCACCACAATCCCGTTTGTGAAAGGCAACAACATGAACTATGCGTGGTTCACCAAATGGATGGGCGACAACGCCGAGACCGGCGGCTGGATATTGTTTGTCCTCGTGACAATCTTCGTGGTGGCGGCTGTGTCAAACGGCGCCAACCTCACCGACGGCATCGACGGACTCGCAACCGGCACATCGGCAATCATCGGAGTGGCGCTCGCCATCATGTGCTATCTCGGAGGCAACATCATCTACTCGTCCTACCTCAACATAATGTATATCCCAGGCAGCGGCGAGCTGATGGTCTACGCAGCGGCATTCATCGGCGCGCTGGTGGGCTTCCTGTGGTACAACGCCTACCCTGCACAAGTGTTTATGGGCGACACCGGCAGCCTTACGCTCGGTGGCATCATCGCCGTGTTCTCAATCCTGATCCGCAAGGAGCTGCTCATCCCAATCCTCTGCGGAATCTTCCTTGTTGAAAACCTGTCGGTGATCCTTCAGACAGCATATTTCAAATACACCCGGCGCAAGACCGGCACCGGACGGCGCATCTTCAAGATGGCTCCGCTCCACCACCATTTCCAGAAACAAGGCACAGGCGACAAGGGCGTGCTTTGGCAGCATCCGTTCAATGCCATCCCTGAGTCGAAAATCACCGTAAGATTCTGGATTATTGGCATATTTCTTGCAATATTGACATTTATAACTTTAAAAATACGATAATGACTCGAAGAATTGCAGTGCTTGGCGGAGGAGAAAGCGGCGTAGGCGCCGCGGTCCTCGCAAAAGTAAAAGGAATGGACGTTTGGCTTTCCGATTTTGGAAACATTGCCGACAAATACAAGGCACGTCTTGACGAGTACTCTATCAACTGGGAAGAAGGCCACCACACCGAGGAGCGCATCCTTGCCGCCGACGAGGTGGTGAAAAGTCCGGGCATCCCCGACACAGCGCCTATCATCCAGAAAATAAAGGCTAAAAACATCCCGGTGATTTCGGAAATCGAATTTGCCGGACGCTATACCGATGCGAAAATGGTATGTATCACGGGTAGTAACGGCAAGACTACAACCACAATGCTTACCTACCACATCCTCAAGGACGCCGGCTTGAACGTGGGCTTGGCTGGAAACGTGGGGACAAGCCTCGCATATCAGGTGGCGACAGCCAACCACGATGTCTACGTGATTGAGCTGAGCAGTTTCCAACTCGACAACATGTATGACTTCAAAGCCAACATCGCCGTGCTGCTCAACATCACGCCCGACCATCTTGACCGCTACAACTATGAGATGCAGAACTATGTGAACGCAAAGTTCCGCATTCTCCAGAACCAGACAAAAGACGACTCGTTCATCTATTGGGAAGACGACCCTGTGATTGCCGAGCAGCTCAACCACATTAACGTGGAGGCTCAGATGCTGCCGTTCTCTGAGCACAACGAGGAAGGCGCCAGAGCATACTGTGACGGCGACACACTGGTGTTCAATGCCGCCGAAGGCACCGACTTTGAGATGCCTGTCGACGAGCTCGCCCTCAACGGTCTGCACAACCTCTACAACTCTATGGCCGCAGGTCTGTCGGCATCGCTGCTCAACATCAAGAAGGACGTAATCCGCAAAGCCTTGTCCGACTTCCAGTCGGTTGAGCATCGTCTGGAATACGTTGACACCATCAACGGCATCCGCTACGTTAACGACTCCAAAGCCACCAACGTAAACTCTTGCTGGTATGCGCTTGAGAGTATGAAAACGCCTGTGGTTCTGATTCTTGGAGGCAAAGACAAAGGCAACGACTACTCGGAAATCGAAAAATTTGTCACCGACAAAGTTTCAGCCATCGTGTGCATGGGCAAGGACAACGAGAAAATCAAGACATTCTTCGCCGGGAAAGTCCCCGTGATAGCCGACACCCACAGCATCGGCGACGCGGTGAGCGAGGCTACACGCCTTGCCAAGAGCGGCGACACTGTGCTGTTGTCGCCATGCTGCGCAAGTTTCGACCTCTTCAAAAGCTACGAAGACCGCGGACGTCAATTCAAAGACGAAGTCAGAAAACTTAAAAAATAACAGAAACGGAGGCATCACGTTATGGCTGAAGCAACGACAAACACCAAAGTCGGCAAACCCGACACCTACATCCTCGGCATCTATATCACCCTGTTGGTGATATCGGTGGTGGAAAGTTACAGTGCGTCGAGCCGCGAGATAAAAACCGACTTGATGGAACCAATGGTCAGACAGCTTACGTATCTTGCCATCGGTGTGGTGACGATGATTGCCTGCTCGCGCATAAACTACACCAAATATGTCAACTACGGCAATGTGTTCAGCCTCATTGCCATCGGCTTGATGCTGTTTGCAGCATTCTTCGGCAAAAACATCAACGGGGCGCAACGTGCCGTGCACCTTCCCGGCTTCACTATACAACCGGCGGAACTCGCCAAGGTTGCAATCGTGTTTCTGCTGTCGCTGGTGATGGCAACCAACATCGACCACAAACAAGGACGCATCAAGGACAGGGGACTATGGATATCGGCGATAATCGTCGGAATGTTCGGCAGCCTCCTCGTGATGCAAGGCATGACCAACACATTGCTGTTCGTCCTTATCAGCCTGTCGCTTATCATCATAGGCAAGGTGAGCGGAAAGGCGTTCATGCGCGCCGTGCTTTTATTCAGCGTTGTGGTCGCCATTCTGTTCGGCATAAAAAGCTGCGCCGAGGCAAACACCCTCTCCGACCCGGAAAAAGCGGAAACGGAGCAGACAGAACAGGCAGCCAAGGCCACCACGCCGCGCGCCAGCACATGGGACGCCCGTATGGACCGCTTCTTCGAGCGATTCCGCACCCCGCTCTATGAGCAGGAGATAACCGAGAAAAACGACCAGGAGATGTACTCATACATGGCACAGGCCCACGGAGGCATCTTTGGCGTGTTGCCTGGCAACTCCCGCGAGTGCAGCCGTCTGCCTCTGGCGTTTTCCGACTATGTGTTCTCTATCATCGTGGAGGAACTCGGACTGTTCGGCGGACTGTTTCTGATCGGACTGTTCTTCACCCTGCTGATGCGCGCCGGAAACATCGCGCGCAAGTGCAACCGCGCCTACCCAGCCTTCCTCGTGATGGGAATGGCAGTGATGGTGGTGCTTCAAGCCTACTTCCACATGGCAATCAACACAGGAGTGTTTCCCGTGTCGGGACAGCCGCTGCCGTTGATTTCCAAGGGCGGCACGTCGGTGCTGGTGATAAGCATCGCCTTCGGAGTGATGCTCAGCGTAAGCCGCACGGCAACGCAGACAAGCGCCGAGAAAGACGTGCGCAAGGAGAAGGAGGCACTGCCTGAAAGCATGCGCGCCGCCAACCCGACACGCAACGACTGACGGCTTTTATAAACTATTGAACAACAAGACGTTTTATCAAGATATGAAAAAACAATTGAATGTACTTATCAGCGGTGGCGGCACCGGCGGACACATCTTCCCGGCGCTGTCGATAGCCAACGGCATCAAGGAACGCCGTCCGGATGCCAACATCCTCTTTGTCGGTGCAGAAAACCGTATGGAGATGGAGAAGGTGCCGGCGGCAGGCTACAAAATTGTTGGTCTGCCCGTCAGCGGTTTCGACCGCAAGCATCTGCTGCGCAACGTCAAAGTCGTTGCCCGGCTGCTGAAAAGTATGCATCTGGCAAAAAAGATTCTCCGCGACTTCAAGCCCGACATCGCCATCGGCGTGGGCGGATATGCCAGCGGACCAATGCTTAAGGAGGCACAAAAGAAAGGCATCCCGACGCTCATACAGGAGCAGAACTCCTACGCCGGAGTGACCAACAAGCTGCTCGCACAGAAAGCCAACGCTATATGCGTGGCATACGAAGGCATGGAACGCTTCTTCCCTGCCGACAAAATCCTCGTCACGGGCAACCCCGTGAGACAGAACATCCTCAACTGCACGCTCACGCCGCAACAGGCAAGGCAGAAATTCGGACTCGACCCCGACCGACGCACAATCCTCGTGGTGGGAGGCTCGCTCGGCGCCCGCACCGTCAACAACTGCATCGCCGCGGCTCTCGACACGATAAAAGCCGACTCCGAGGTGCAACTGATCTGGCAGACCGGCAAAATCTACGATGAGCAGGCACGCGCCACAATGCAGGAGAAACAACCCGGCAACGTGGTGCAGCAGGCTTTCGTGTCGAATATGGACGAGGCATACCGCGCCGCCGACCTTGTGGTGTCGCGTGCGGGAGCAAGCTCCATTTCCGAACTGCAGCTGCTCGGCAAAGCCTCACTCCTTGTGCCGTCGCCCAACGTAGCCGAGGACCATCAGACAAAAAATGCGATGGCACTCGTCGACCACGGCGCTGCAGTGATGGTGCGCGACGCCGAAGCCGCCGACAAGCTTATGCCCGAGGCGCTCGCCCTTGTGAAAGACGACGCCAAGCTGCAGAAATTGTCGGCCAACATCTCCAAAATGGCATTGCGCAACGCCGTCGGCGACATCGTTGACCGCGTAATGCAAATCGTTGAACAATAAAAACCAAACAAAGACTATGGCAGAAAAAAAACAATATAAAAGCGTATATTTTGTGGGAGCCGGAGGCATAGGCATGGCGGCTCTCGTCAGATACTATCTATCAAAAGGGCTTAAAGTGGCTGGCTACGACCGCACACGCACTGCCCTCACCGACGAACTGACAGCCGAAGGCGCCGAAATCACCTACGACGAAGCGGCAGAGCTGATTCCCGGCTATTGCCGCGACAAGGCGACCACACTCGTAGTCTACACCCCCGCGGTGCCGTCGACCCATCCCGGGCTCACATATTTCCGCGACGGCGGATTTGACGTGATGAAACGCGCCCAAGTGCTCGGACTGCTCACCCACGACTCCAAGGGGCTCTGCTTCTCAGGCACACACGGCAAGACCACCACATCGAGCATGGCGGCACACATACTGCACTCCTCCGAGATAGGCTGCAACGCCTTCCTCGGCGGCATCCTGCGCAACTACGACAGCAACTTCATGCTCAGCCCCACAAGCCCCTACACCGTCATCGAGGCCGACGAGTTCGACCGCTCATTCCACTGGCTCAACCCCTACATAGCAGTGGTTACAGCCACCGACCCCGACCACCTCGACATCTACGGCACAGAGGAGGCATATCTGGAAAGTTTCGCCCACTTCACCGAGCTAATCCAGCCCGGCGGCACACTCATCTGCCACACCGGACTGAAACTGCGTCCGCGCCCACAGCAGGGCGTCGCCGTCTACCACTACTCGCGCAACGAGGGCGACTTCCACGCAGAAAACGTGCGCAAGGGCGACGGCGAAATCGTGTTTGACTTCGTAAGCCCCAAAGGCACAATCAAAGACGTCAAACTCGGCGTGCCTGTCGATATCAACATCGAGAACGCAGTGGCAGCAATGGCAGTATGCCAGCTGGTAGGCGTGCCCGACGACGTGATGCGCAATGCCGTAGGCACATTCCTCGGTCCAAAGCGCCGCTTCGAGTTCTGGCTCAAAGAGTCCGGCAAAAACGGCAAAGTGATTATCGACGACTATGCCCACCACCCCGACGAACTCAAGGCAAGCATCCGCTCCGTCAAGGACTTATACCCCAACCGCCGACTGACCGTAGTTTTCCAGCCGCACCTCTACACCCGTACCCGCGATTTCGCTCCGCAATTCGCCGAAGCCCTGTCGCTCGCCGACGACGTTCTGCTGCTCGACATCTACCCAGCCCGCGAGCTTCCGATACCCGGAGTGACGTCAGAAATCATACTTAAAGATATAAAATGCAAAAACAAAGCACTTTGCAATAAAAATTCTTTGGTAGAAACAATAAAAAATTATAATTTTGACGTACTTTTGACAGTTGGTGCAGGCGACATCTGCAACTATCTGCCCCAAATTTGTGAAGTGGTAAAGCAAAAACATTGAAAAAGTTACTGTTCTACATATCGACAATCCTGGTTGTTGCCTACGTCATAGGCTCATTCTTCTGGACCAGTGCCGCGCGGCGCGACGCCACGTGCAGCGGCATTGTCGTGACTGTGGAAAACCCCAACGACTCCATCCGGTTCATCACCGACAAGTTTATCCTGTCGGAAATGAACCGCCTCGGCTTCAATGTCAAGGGCAAACGCCTCGTCAACATCAGCGAGGAGCAGATTGAACGCACGTTCAACAAGCAATACTACGTGGAGCACGTGCAGTGCTACACCAACAGCGACAACAGCCTGTGCATCGACCTGGAGCCGATACAGCCCGTGATGCGGGTTTTTGACGGCAACCAGTCGTACTACATCAACCGCGCCGGCAAGCACGTCCCAGCCAACGAAGGATTCTTCCTCGACGTGCCCGTCGTAAGCGGACATTTCAGCAAGCGGTTTCAGCCCACACAGCTTCTGCCGCTCATCGACTTCCTCTCCAGCCATCCCGAGGCAGACGAAATGGTTTCGGCAATCAACGCCTCCAACCCGCGCAACGTCTACATCATCCCCCAGATGGCAGGAATCACCGTGAACCTCGGCGACCTGACCGACCTTGACAAGAAATTCGCCAAGCTGAAGCGGTTCTATCAAGAAGTGCTGCCGGTGAAAGGATGGGACTTCTACGACACCATCACGCTGAAATGGCACGGACAGATTGTGGCAAGCAAACGCATCAACACGCCACGCCTGAAGATACAGCAGGACGTAAGCCTCGGCCACGAGGAGTCGCCCGACCCGCTGGTGTCGGTAGCAGTCAGCGAAGTTTCCGACACCACACGCAAACATACGATTACACCAAAACAGCCATAAAGATATGGAAGACAAGAAATACATAGTAGCCCTTGAGATTGGCAGTTCACACATCGCCGGAGTGGTGGCAAGCGTCACAGCGCCCGGCAATGCGACAATTGTGTGCTATCACGAAGTGCCGATTCTGGACTGTGTCAGATACGGCAGCATCGTCAACGTCGACGAGGTGTGCAGCAAGACAAACGACCTGCTCTACCGTATCAAGAACGACAGCCGAGTGGCTCCACGCCAGATAGACAGCGTGTATCTCGCCTTTGGCGGACGCTCGCTCCACACAGAGAAAATAGAGATTGACCGCGACCTCAACGAAGATGTCCCCATCAGCCGCGAATTCATCGAATTGCTGAAAAAAGAGGCTTCGGCGGGGCTCGACAGCAAAAATATTGTCGCAGTGCTTCCGCGCGAGTATGAGCTCGACGGCAGCACCGTGGCAAACCCCATTGGCTCGATTGGACAACATCTGCACGCCGTGATGAACGTTGTGCTGTGCCGTCCGCAGATGCGCCGCAACCTCCAGATGGTGTTCGACCGTATGAAAATCCGCATCAACGACTTCATCATCACCCCGATAGCCGCCGCACAGTCGATGCTCACCAGCGAAGAGCGCCGTCTTGGCAGCGTCTACGTTGACCACGGAGCAGAGACAACGACCGTTGCCGTCTACAAAAACAACAGCCTTCTGTATCTCAACGTGCTGCCGATGGGTTCACGCAACATCACCCGCGACCTCTGCTCGCTCAACCTTCTTGAGGAGCAGGCCGACAAGATAAAACGCAGCTACGGCGACGCAATGTCGGTTGGCGTAGACCTGCCCAACGCCGACATCTCGGGCGCATCGGCTCTCGACGTGTCAAACTACGTTTCGGCGCGCGCAGGTGAAATCATGGAGAACGTGTTCAACCAGCTGCAGTTTGCCCAGATGACCCCTGGCGACCTTGCCGCCGGCTTTGTCACCACAGGCCGCGGCATGCACTTGAAGCGTATGACAGACCTTCTCAACAACATCTCCGACATGAAGGTGCGCACCGGCTTGTATCCGGGAGTTGACGAAGGCAAGGAACTCTCCAAGATACCGCAGCTTCTGTCGGTAGTAGAGTGGATTTCCAACCAGCCGCAGGCGGCAAACTGCATGTCGATACCGGCGATGCCCGAGTATCCCGACGCCAACGAGCCAGCGCAACCAACCCATAAGCCTCAAGAGACTCACGACGAGCAACCGAAGAAACCGAAAAAGCCAAGCTTCATCTCGCGCTTCATCAAACAAATGAGCGACGGCGTTGAAAAAACATTCGAAGATGCAGAAGACGAACAATAAAAACGAACGACTATGAGTGGCGAAGATATAGCAACCAAATCAACGATTTTCCCTACCGACGAACGCCAAGTGAGCAGTTTCAACGAAAACGGCTCGGCAATCATCAAAGTTGTCGGTGTGGGCGGCGGCGGCAACAACGCTGTCAACTATATGTATAAGCAAAATATCCCGGGAGTGTCGTTTGTTGTGACCAACACCGACCGCCAGGCTCTGCATAATTCCCCGGTGCCGGAGCAGGTGCTTCTCGGACCGAACACATCCCGCGGTCTCGGCGCGGGCAACAAGCCAGAAAAAGCCAAAGCGGCAGCCGAGGAAAGCGCAGAGGAGCTCGCCGAACTCTTTGACGAGGACACAAAAATGGTGTTTGTCACCGCCGGCATGGGCGGAGGAACCGGTACGGGAGCATCACCTGTAGTGGCACGCATCGCACGCGAACGCGGCATGCTGACCGTGGGCATTGTCACGATACCATTCCTCTTCGAGGGCGAGAAAAAAATCATCAAGGCGCTTGAAGGCGCCGACGAGATGGGCAAATATGTAGACGCTATGCTGATTATCAACAATGAGCGTCTGACAGAAATCTACAGCGACCTGGAGTTTGACAACGCATTCGACAAAGCGGATGAAACGCTTACCGACGCAGCCCGAAGCATCTCCGAACTGATAAACTTCAAGGGAAAAATCAACCTTGACTTCGAGGACGTCAACACGACGCTCAAAGACGGCGGCACGGCAATCATCAGCACCGGATACGGTGAAGGCGAAAACCGAGTGACCAAAGCCATCGAGGACGCTCTCAACTCTCCGTTGCTGAAAAACCGCGACGTGCAGACGTCAAAGCGTTTCCTCTTCAACCTGTACTACTCGAAGAAATCCGAGCATCCGTTCATGATGGGCGAAGCCAACGAGATTACAGCGTTTATGAACAATTTCGCTAAGGATGTCGACGTGATTTGGGGAACGTCGGTCGACGACACTCTCGGCGACAAGGTGAAAATCACAATCCTTGCCTCCGGCTTCGACATCAGCCTCAGCAACGAGACCACCTACAAGCCAAAGCCTCGGATTTTCGGCAAGCCGAAACAAGAGCCGGTAGCAGCCGACGATGACTCACGCATCTCCGCGGAATACGGCAAGGAGAAAGTGGCAGAGCGCAACCGCAAGAAAGCGAGCGCAAACTACATCCTGCTCACTCCGCAACAGATGGACAACGACACGCTGATCAACTTTATCGAGAAAACGCCGACCTTCCGCCGCGGTTCCGACAGCCGCCTGCGCGAAGAATGGCGCACGCTTTCCGAGTCGCAGGCTGAAATAGCCGAGCCGACACACATGGCACCGAAGCCCGCACAAGAAACCGGACACGGAATGCGCGAGATTGAATTTGATTAAAAAAACTTTAAAACAACATATACAATTATGAACCTGTTTGATAAAGTAAGCGGCGACATCAAAACCGCAATGTTGGCACGCGACAAAGTGCGCCTCGAGGCGCTTCGCGGTATCAAAAAAGAATTTCTTGAGGCCAAGACCGCCAAAGGCGGCGATGGCGAACTGAGCGACGACGCCGCTCTGAAGATTCTCGCCAAGATGGTGAAACAGCGCAAGGAAAGCGCATCGATCTACACAGAACAGAACCGCGAAGACCTTGCCGGTGAAGAATTGGCACAGGCGGCAATCATCGAAGAGTATCTGCCCAAACAACTCTCCGAAGAGGAACTGACCGCCGCCCTGAAGGAAATCATCGCCCGTGTCGGTGCCACATCAGCCAAAGAGATGGGCAAGGTGATGGGCACAGCCACCAAAGAGCTGGCAGGAAAGGCAGAAGGCAAGTCCATCTCGGCAAAAGTGCGCGAACTGCTCGCATAATCAACAAGATATAAGAACTTTATAAGAACGAAAAAAGATGCTTACATTAGCTGCAATCAAAGAAAATCCACAAGAAATTGTGCGCCGCCTTGCGGTGAAACATTTCGATGCGGAAAAACTCATAAACGAGATTCTCGAACTCGACCAGGCACGCCGCACGGCGCAAGCCCGTTTTGACCAGAACGGCGCCGACCTCAACAAACTCGCCGCACAGATCGGAGCGTTGATGAAGTCGGGCAAGAAAGACGAGGCAGAAGGCGTAAAGGCACAGGTGGCAGAACTCAAAGCCGCCAACAAAGCCATTGAGGAAGAGGTGAAAAGCGCCGCCGACAAAATCACCGAGATTCTTCTCTCCATTCCAAACACCCCGTGCGCAATGGTGCCGGAAGGCAAGACGGCCGAGGACAACGTGGTAGAAAAGACAGGCGGTCAGATGCCCGACCTTCCGGAAGACGCCCTTCCCCACTGGGAACTCGCAAAGAAATACAATCTGATTGACTTCGAGCTCGGTGTGAAAATCACCGGCGCCGGTTTCCCAGTCTATTTCGGCAAGGGAGCGAAACTTCAGCGCGCGCTCATCCAATTCTTCCTCGACGAAGCCTCAAAGGCAGGCTATCTCGAGACACAGCCACCTTACGTGGTCAACGAGGCATCGGGCATCGGCACAGGTCAATTGCCCGACAAAGAGGGACAGATGTATCACTGCAACCTTGACAACCTGTATCTCATCCCGACAGCCGAAGTGCCTGTCACCAACATCTACCGCGATGTGATTTTCGATGAGAAAGACCTGCCGAAAAAGAACTGCGCATACTCAGCATGCTTCCGCCGCGAAGCCGGCAGCTACGGCAAGGACGTGCGTGGACTGAACCGCCTGCACCAGTTTGACAAGGTGGAGATTGTGCGCATCGAGAAGCCAGAAAACTCATACGCAGCGTTGGAAGAGATGAAAGACCACGTGCAGGGACTGCTTGAGAAACTCGAGTTGCCATGGCACATCCTTCGTCTCTGCGGCGGCGACATGAGCTTCACATCGGCAATCACATTCGACTTTGAGGTGTTTTCAGCCGCACAGAAACGCTGGCTTGAGGTAAGCTCGGTTTCAAACTTCGAAAGCTACCAAGCCAACCGTCTGCACTGCCGCTACCGCGACGCCAACAAGAAGATGACGCTCTGCCACACGCTCAACGGCTCCGCTCTCGCTCTGCCGCGCATCATGGCTGCGCTACTCGAGAACAACCAAACCCCGGAAGGCATCCGCATTCCGAAGGCACTCGTGCCTTACACTGGCTTCGACATCATCGACTAAGCGACAAACATATCTGCAAGCCACTCTCGAGACTATGCACGAGAGTGGCTTGCTTAATCCTATAAACCAACGTTTTTATGAAAAAATCTCTACTTGTTTCAACACTTGCCGTAGCCTTCTGCGCCATAGTTGCACTGGCAGGTACTCACAAAGTGAAAAAAATCATGGTGGACAACATTCAGAAATCCACCACAGTAAAGTCATTGAAAGCCATCAGCAAAGCTGGCGAGGCCACTGACGAGACTCCGAATCTCCAAGTGCTTCTCGAAGAGGACTTCTCCAAATTCACCGCCGGAAGTGAAGCCACTCCCGACGCCACCGACGTGGCTGACGCAACAACCGGATATATCGCCAACGAGTTGACAAACACTCCGGGCTGGAGCGGAGACGGCGTGTTTCAAGCCGGCGGATGCGCATATATCGGCATCGTAGATGAAGGCACCGACAACGAAGACACCGGTTTTCTCAACACATCGACATTCGACGGTTCGGGCAACGGCGGATATATCGTGGTGACATTCCGCGCACGCGTGGCAGAGGAAGGAGCGACCGACGCCGTTGAATTCGTCAGCATCGACGAGGACGACATCAACGAAAGCGATCCTATGTCGGGCGTTGTTGACTACAAACAAGTGGCCATCACCGACCAGTGGGCAGAGTATGAGGTAGAGCTCAAATCGGGCGCAGCCAACGCCTCCATACAGCTGTACGCCTACCAGTCGCCTATCTACATTGACGACATCAAGGTTACCCAGACAGTCAAAATCGACGTTCCGGCACCAGAGGCACTGGCAGCCACCAACGTGACCCCGACAAGCTTCACAGCCAACTGGAGCGCAGTGGAAGGCGCCACCAGCTACATGCTCACAGTGTTCTCGTTCAAGACCATCAAAAGCGATGTGGAAGAGGCTACAGTCACTGAAGGATTCGACGGCATCGTCGCTACCGGCAAGAAAGACAAATTCATCGACACTGAGAACTCAAAATTGCCGGAAGGCTGGACAATCAGCGTCAGCGATAACGGCACAAGCCGCGAAATCTACGCTTCAAGCGGCAACTACCATTCAGAGAAGATAGCCCTTGCCTTTGACGCAACCGGCGACTTCATCGAGACCCCGGAGGCTCCGGCTCCTATCAAAAAATTCAGTTTCTGGGTAAAGAACCAGGGAGCCGGCGCAGGCAGCATCATAACTGTTTCCGGATTTAACGGCACAGAATGGATTGACCTCGGCAAACTCAACTTCGCCGACGTTGATTCCAACTTCGCCGACTTTGTAGACTTGGACATTGACGACGAAGGCATCGTGAAACTCCGTCTGTCGTACACAAAGGAAGTGGGCAATTGCGCCATTGACGACGTTTCATACACCTATGGCGGCGTCTACAACATAGCCACGCTCCTGCTTGAGGACAAAACCGTTGAAGGCACTTCGTTTGACGTCACAGGCCTGACAGAAGGCGAGCAGTACTACTATTACGTCTGCGCCGTAAACAACGGCAACATTTCCGGAGATTCAAACATCGTAGCCGTAGGCGAAGGCAGCGTTGACAACATCGCAGCAGGCAACGCAAAGATTGCGACTACAGCCAACGGCATCGAAATCAGCCTTGCAGAGGCCGCTCCGGTGGCAGTCTACAGCGTTGACGGCAAATGCCTCTACAACGCAGCCAACGGCGCGTTGAGCCACACTGTGGCGCTCAACAACCACGGCGTATACTTTGTCAAAGTAGGTAACAAGACGACAAAAGTGGCGCGCTAACCACAACGCACCCACACCCACAAAAACCGGGCATCCACACAGATGCCCGGTTTTTTTTCATTAAAAATCTTGCCCAAACAAAAACAAATCAATATTTTTGCGGTAATAATAGAAACATTTGTAAAGGGCAAATACACCAAACAGCAATAAACCATCAGTTTTATGAAAAAGACTCTACTTTTCTATTCACTTGCGATTGTCACAGCGGCAACCGCAATGGCGGGACTGCGCCACACACAGAAAGCCCCCGCCGCCCTTGACGCCAAACTCGAGGCACTCACCGCAAAACCCCACTCGCCGTCGCTCCGCGAAATAGGTTCGGAGATTGTGCTCGTTTCCGAAGACTTCGCCAAATTCACAGCAGGAAGCGAGGACGACCCCGACGGCACCGAACTTTCCGACTGGAACGACGGCACGATCGACGCCAAGTACACACAACAGCCAGGCTGGCGCGGCGGATTCGTATACCAAGCCGGCGGCTGCGCCTATCTTGACGTAGACACCGAAGAAGGCACCGGCTGGCTCATCACCCCTACCCTCAACCTGTCGAACTATGGCGGTTCGTTCACCATCAAATTCCGCGCGCGTGTAGCCTCGTCAAAGTCGAGTACCACCGATGAAATCTATGTGCAGAACTGCTTTCTGGGCGAATACAGCAACTCCGTGACCAGCACTCAGACCATCGAGGGCACCACAAAATGGAAAGAGTACACGCTGACATTCACCGACGGCAACTCAAAAGACGATATCCAGATAACGGCAAAAAGTTATCCAATCTTCATTGACGACATAACCATCACCCAAATCGACAACGGCAAGCCCGGCGCGCCATTGGCACAAGCCGCCACCAACGTAAGCGACACCCAATTCACCGCCAACTGGCAGGCTGTTGAAGGCGCCGAAGGCTATCTGCTCAGCGTCTACACGCTGAAAAACGCCACAGAGCAATATCTCTTCAAGGACAAGGAAGTGAGCGGCACAAGCTACGACGTCACCGGCATCGAGGCAAATATTGACTATTACTACACCGTCTGCTCGAAACGCAACGGAGAGACCTCAAAAACGTCGAACACAATAACCGTGATACGCAAACTCAAGACGCCAGTCACCCTTCCCGCCACCAACGTGGCAAGCTACGGCTTCACCGCCAACTGGCAAAGCGTGCCGCAAGCCACAGCCTATGCCGTCTACACAATCCTCACCCACACCGCCCAGGCCGACAACGAACCGTTTAACCTGTTCAAATCAGACTTCAGCGCAGTGAAAGTGGGCACAATCGACAGCCCATGGGACTACTCCCGCCTCGGCGGAATCCGCGTGTTTCTCGACGACCTCGCCCCACGCTGCGACTGGATAGCATTCGCACCGATGGCAGCACAAGGTATGTTTGGCATCTCAAACATGTTCCTTGACTACAACGTTCCCGGCACCATCTATTCGCCGATTCTCGACCTCAGCCACGACGGAGGCAAATCCACACTCCGCTTCAATGTGCTCGGCCGCAACGTCACGAAATTGAGAATCTGTGTGCTTAAAGACAGGGCTGACGGCAAGGCCGACGAACTGTTCAAGACAGAATGCCCCGTCACCACCGACCTCGCCGAACAAGTCATCACGCTTGAGAAAGGCGAGAAAGACACCTACGTCGAGATTTCAATCGCTGAAGGAACGGGCTATGTGCTGTTTGACGACCTGCAATTAAGCCAGAATCTCAACAAAGGCGAAAGCACGGAGCTGAAATACAAATACGACGAGACCTCCGACACAAGTCGCAGAATCGACACCCCCGACTATTCAGCCGGCGACGTCTATGCCTACACCGTTCAGGCATTCCGTCTTGATTCAAGCAGCAAAATCATCGAAGAGGCAACGTCCGACCGCTCGGAACCGCAGGAAGTGAAACGCAGCGACGCTGTGGAGAGCATAACCGCCGGCAATGACGGCGCTACGGTTGCCACAACAGCCGACGGCATCCGCATCACCCTCGCCGAAGCCGCTCCGGTGGCAGTTTACAGCCTCGACGGCAGACTCCTGCATCAAGACAACACGGCAGCTACAGAACACAACGTAGCGCTCGGCAACCACGGCATATTCCTTGTGCGCATCGGCGCAAAGACAATCAAAGTGGTGCGCTGATATTTGAAATCCATAACGAAGCAACCGACGGGCAGACAATGCCCGCCGGTTGCTTTCTTTTTTCACACACGGTATAATGCTAAAAAAACGGTATGCACGTGCCTGATTACGGAAGAGTGTCGTCGCTCCGCGACGATAGTCTGCCATCGTTGCCATTGTTTAATGGCGCAAAGTTCGACATTTTTACATCTATCCTATACATCCCCGCAAAACACGCGCAAATTATTATTATCCATAAGCCAAAACCTCGCTTTGCTTAAATATATTAACAAAAACGTTTTGAAATCTGAAAGTGATTAATTATATTTGCAATATTATTTAGCAAACTGACAAAAACAGTCTTTTAATCTTAAAAATTTACAGTATGAAAAGGACAATCTTATTAATCTTCATCGCACTGATGACGGCAATAGGATGCCAGGCGCAAGAGGCAGACGCTACAAAAACGGCGCGCTACAACAACCGGCATACGATGGACGGATACAAGGCCTTTTATGAAACTGGTTATTTCATAGGATTAAAAAACCAAGACGACCCCAAATTACCTAACAAGTTCAGCGTTACAACCTCTCAGGGCTTTCAATTGAACAACTTCGTGTATTTAGGACTCGGCGTTGGCGTCGATTCTTATCGGCATAACGAAAACTGCTATGTCAGCGTGCCTCTGTTCGCCGATTTGAGAGTAAACTGTCTAAACGACAAACGAGTAATGCCATTCTTCGACATCAGAATGGGATACAGTATGGGCGACCGCGCACGAGGCTTTTATTGGGAGAACCAGTTGGGCGTGAGGATAGGACTGAAGAAGCATCACGCGGTTTATGCCGCCGCCGATGCTGTCTTTCAATTCACCGACTTCTCCACCTTCTTAACCAACGACGACTGGGGGCTATATGGAGCTTTTGGCTTTAAAGTTGGCTACGAGTTTTAGACCATCCGGGCTACCTTAACGCAGTCTGTTGCATAATTAACCGGAAAAAACTCAGCATTATGAAAAAATCAATCTTATTAATTTTCATCGCACTGATAACGGCGATAGGATGCCAGGCGCAAGAGGCAGAAGTCGTAAAAAGCAAGCCAACGCTTCGTGGATATAAGGCGTTCTATGAGGCAGAATATGGTTTTGACATCGATAATGAAGAAGTCGACAATAACGGGGAAAAAATATCCAACTATCCACACTGCAACAATTTGATGATTTCAACCACACAAGGTTATCAAGTGAACAATTTCTTTTTTGCAGGTGGAGGCGTAGGAATATTGCATTACGTTGACGGCAACCGCACCGTCATGCCAATATTTGCCGACATCCGTTTCAACCTGCTGGATAACAAGTTCATTATGCCGATTTTAAATGCCAGAGTAGGATATGTTGTAGGCAGTTGGGGCGGTATATATTCATCAGCATGGGTAGGAGCGCGGCTAAATCTGATGCATAACCATGCGGCATCTATTTCTGTCGGTGTGTCGCACCATAACGACCAATTTTCTTCCACAAATAATGACTTCGAATGGACTGCAACATCATTCGGTATAAAACTCGGCTACGAATTTTAAAACTACGGCATCATGAGAAAGATAATATTCCTGATAATCATTACATTGACAGCAACAATAGGTTGTCATGCACAAATGCTGGAGAAAGGAGATTCCACGCATGTCAAATTCCGTTCATTCCAAGGCGTCAAGGCATTCTTTGAAGCCGGCTACCTTTGGAATATTGGTGATAGTGAGTCAAACAATGCTGTAATTCCAGAAGACGGATATAAACCATGCAAATTAAGCATGTCCGCGTCTGCTGGCTGCCAATTCAACAATTTTATTTTTGTAGGTATGGGTGTCGCAACCGACGTTTACAACTCAATGGGGACCACATATGTGACCGCACCCATCTTCATAGAAGGACGACTGAACATCTTAAATGCACGACGCATCACGCCATTTACAGATGTACGGATTGGATATAGCGTTGGTGATATGCATGGCCTATACTGGGCTTATCAACTTGGTGTAAGATATGCGCTGCCGAAGAAACGGGCTGTGTTCCTATCATGTGGCTGCGACTTTCAAATCAATCAAGACTATAGAGTCTTGAAAGCGAACCACGTCAATTGCAATTTGGGATTTAAATTCGGCTTTGAATTATAGCGGCCCCATACCACAGGAGCAACCGACGGGCAGACAATGCCCGCCGGTTGCTTTCTTTTTTTTAACCTACGGTATAATGATAAAAATCACCTCCTTTTCGAGGGCTGCCCGATAATATTTTCTTTTGTGATTAACCATGATCCGTGTTTATTAATGGCTGTCTGATTTATTTTCGGTATTTGAATATGGCTTTAATGCGAGTCAAACCAGCAGTTCCTAAAATGAGCAGTGCTGCATATTGAAATGTTTTGGCAAGTCCGAAAAACACCACCCATAATACACCTTTCGTTGTTGCCGATACGGGAAGCAACATCTGAGTAAATGAAACTATATAGCTGATTACACAGAGTGTTGCCACTACTATGCCTGTACGAAACGACAGCCTGCCAAGCCATTGTTTGAATCGAATGAAAGTAGGTGACATAACAATTAAAACAATTTTTTTAAACGATTTATCGATTGTCTCCTTCTATTTGTCCATTGCCTTCATAGGGCATTTTCTCACGCATTTGCCGCACTCGATGCAAAGGTTGAAATCTATCACCGGAAAACCTTCGGAATACTGTGGAATTGTCCCGACCGGACACGCCTTAATCAGCGGACAAATATGGTCGTGAGGACATATACCCTTGTTTACTTGTATCATAGTTCATTTTTTGCAAAATTAGTCAAACGATTTTGTTCTACAAAATAGATTTTATCTAATTTTGCATCGAAATTATCGAATGTAGTTCAACCAATATAGCACTTCATCTTCGTGTTTTACAACATATTACACAAAGAGGTTGCCTCTATTTGACAGAGCCCCACTTTCGTTTTCCGACCTATCTTTTTGGTGGCAGCCATTGACTTGGGAAGATGTTTGCCTCTGGCTTCTTTCAGATTCCACCTCACGATGGACACCCTTGCCTTTGACTATGCAATTCCCGCCATTAGGGCTTGCTCGGGACTTTCAACCGTTAGACAATGCTCGTTATGCGTAAACAGATTGCAGGCAGACAACAAATGCGATTTTTGGTAAGAAATGACAAAAAACTATCGGAGGGAGTCAATTTTAGAGATGTATCTCCTTGTATATGACATTTTTTTGTTATTTTTGGAATTTCTTTTTAATGTACATTTGCAAACGAAAAACAAAAAACGATATGAAACGGATTCTATCTCTCGCATTTGCGATTGTCCTGTTGGCAACATTTCCGATGCAAGGACAAGGAAAACGCTACCAAGTGGCAGGCGTTGCGTTCTACAATTTGGAGAACCTTTTTGACACCATCCCCAACAACCCGCTGGGGCGCGACGCAGAGTATACCCCCAACGGCGCGCGCAAGTGGACAGGCAAACGCTACTGGAACAAAATCCACAATCTTGCCTACGCTATCAGCAACATGAAGACCGACCTCACACCTATGGGACCAGCCATCATCGGCGTTTCCGAGGTTGAGAACATCACCGTCATGCAGGATCTCGCCCGCGACGAGCAGCTCAAGGCATGGAATCTGCAAGTGCTACACCACGACTCACCAGACCGCCGCGGCATCGACGTAGGCTTCCTGTTCAACCCACGCTTGTTCCGCCCGCTCAACGTGACCCACCACACCCTTGTCGTCGAGTCGAACCCCAATTTCCGCACCCGCGACCAATCGTGTGTCAGCGGCCTTCTTCTCGGCGAGCCGGTAAGTGTGATTGTCAACCACTGGCCGTCACGTCTTGGCGGACAAAAGCAGTCGAGCTACCTCCGCGAGGCAGCCGCAGCGTTGTCGAAACATATCGCCGACTCCGTGCTTGCCATAAATCCTAAGCAGAAAATCATCATAATGGGCGACTTGAACGACGACCCTATGGACCCCAGCTGCGCAGAAGTGCTCGGCGCCAAACGCAACGTCAAGGACGTAAAGGAAGGCGGCTGGTACAACCCCTGGTGGGATGTTCTTGCCAGCGGCGTAGGCACCCTCGCCTACCGCGGACAGTGGAACCTCTTCGACCAGATAATCATCAACTACAACCTTGTCGGCAAGGACCGGTCGACGCTCAAATACTTCAAGTGCAAGGTTCACAACGACATTCCCGGCATCCGCACCGAGGAAGGCGACCGCACAGGCTATCCGCTCCGCACGTTTGCCAGCGGCGTTTATCTCAACGGCTACAGCGACCACTTCCCCACACAGATATTCCTGACCAGGGAACTCAAATAACCGAAATCAAACAAACAAAAATAAACCAACTAATTTATGAAACTAAAACTGTTTATCACGCTGCTCCTGCTCGCCGTGATGCCCGCGTTCGCACAGAACACAGGCGTGAGCGGAGTGGTGGTTGACGCCGACAGCGGACAGCCGATAGCAGGTGCCACCGTACTTCTCCAACAGGGAAGCAGCGCCTTTACCGGCCCGAACGGCGACTTCCGCATCTCAGCCGCCCATACCGGCGACGAGACACTGACAGTGATTGCCTATGGCTACAAGGACATTGTGACCAGCGTGGCAATCGACAGCCACAGCGTCACCAACCTCGGCACGCTCAAGATGGCTGTGGACAAAAGTATTGCCACCAGCACCGACATGGCGGTTCTCGACGAGAGCCAGATTGAAGACGAGGAAGGCAACGACCAATCAATCGGCATGCTTGCCGGCGCGTCGGACGACGTCTACTACAACGCCGCAAGCTACGACTTCTCCGTAATGCGATTCCGTCTGCGCGGCTATGCCCAGGAATACTCGCAGATGTATGTCAACGGCGTGCATCTCACCGACGCAATCCGCGGCCGCTTCAACTACTCCTCGTTCGGCGGCATGAACCAGGCATTCAAGAGCAAGGCAGCAAGCATCGGGCTAACCCCGTCAAACTACACCCTCGGCGAGATCGGCGGCTCTACCAACGTCAACACTCTGGCATCCAACTATGCCCCCGGCTTCCGAGGCAGCGTTTCGTATACCAACGGCGCCTACACAATGCGCGGCATGGTCACCTACTCCACTGGTCTTAAAGAAAACGGATGGGCGTTTACGCTCTCAGCCGTAGGCCGCTACAGCAAGGAAGGCATCACAGAAGGCACGTTCTACAACTCAGCCGGACTGTTTCTGTCGCTGCAGAAAGTGTTTAACGCCAACCACAGCCTCGGCATCACGCTCTACGGCGCGCCGACACGCCGCGGCGGCTCGTCGGCAACCTACGAGGAAGCCTACGACCTTGCCGGCACCCACATGTACAACCCCAACTGGGGCTGGCAGAACGGCAAGAAGCGCAATGCCAAAGTGATAGAGTCGTTTGACCCGACAGCCATCGTCAACTGGGTATGGAACAAGAAGGCAGGCACCACCCTCAACACCGGCGCCGCCCTCCGCTACTCACTCTATTCGTCATCGGCACTCAACTGGGACAAAGCCGCAGATCCGCGTCCGGACTACTACCGCTACCTGCCTTCGTACTACAAGAGCAACGAGGAAGCGTTCAACCTCTACACCGAGCGTTGGCGCAACGACGAAGACATGCGCCAGCTCAACTGGGACGGACTTTATATGTCGAACTACAACGCAAAGAGACTCTTTGCCGAAGGAGCCAATCCGAACTACAACGGTTCGACCTACATTCTTGAAAACCGACACAGCAACCAGCTGAGTTTCGCCTTCAACTCGACACTCAACCACCGCTTGAACGAATATATGACCCTTCAGGGCGGCGTGGGCTTCAACTATACCAAAGCCACCTACTACAAGACAATGCGCGACCTTCTCGGCGGCGAATACTGGACCGATACCGACAAGTTTACCGAGCGCGACTATCCTGACGATCCGACGATGCTCATCAACGACCTTGACAACCCTATGGCAAAAGTCTACAAGGGCGACAAGTTCGGCTACAACTATGACATCAACTCAATCATCGCCACCGCCTGGTTGCAGAACATGATCAACCGCAACCACTGGGACTTCAACTATGGCTTGAAACTCAGCTACACGCAGTATCAGCGTGACGGAAAGATGCGCAATGGACGCGCGCCGAAGAACTCTCTCGGCAAGGGCAAAACCCACACGTTTGACGACGCAATGATCAAAGCCGGAGCCACCTACAAGGCAGACGGCCACAACTTCTTCACGCTCAACGCCACTTACGGCACGCGCGCGCCGCTCGCCGACAACGTGTATATCTCACCGAGAATCAAAGACAACACTATCCTCGGACTCAAGAGCGAACGCATCCTGAGCGGTGACTTGAGCTACATCTTCAACTACAGCCGCGTGCGTGGTAAAATCACCGGATTCTGGACCAACAGCTATGACGGCACCACCCGCAGCTCGTTCTACGATGACAACTTCTCGACATTCACCAACCACGTACTTACCGGAGTCAACAAGACCTACAAAGGCGTAGAGGTTGGACTGGCAGTAAAAATCACTCCCGATTTGACCGTTTCGTTTGCCGGCACGTTCTCGCGCTACCAGTACAAGAACCGTCCGCGCGGCACCCGCAGCTTCGAGAACGGCGCCAAAGCCGACACCACGCAGATTGTCTATCTCAAGAACTTCTACGTAGGCGGCACACCGCAAACCGCAGGCAGCCTCTCGATCAACTACAACGCCCCTCATCAGTGGTTCTTTGAAATCAACGGCACATGGCTCGGCGACGCCTACATCGACTTGTCGCCAATCCGCCACGAATACATGCCCGGACTGCTCTCGTTCTGCGAGAACCGCGAGCAATATGAGGCAAAGGTCAAGGAAATCACCAACCAGGAGAAGCTCCGCGACGCATTCCTTCTGAACCTCAGCATCGGCAAGCTGGTTTACATCAACCGCAGCCTTTCGCTCAATTTCAACGTCAACGTCAACAACCTGCTCAACAAGACCGACATCCAGACCGGAGGTTATCAGCAGAGCCGTTTTGACTACAAGAACTACAGCGCGGACAAATATCCGAACCGTTACTACTACGCACAGGGCATCCGCATCTTCGCCAACGTAGGAGTGCGCTTCTAAACAACAGATTTACAACAATAAAAAAAATACGATATAAAGATGAAACATTCAAAGTTATATATCTCGGCAATGCTTTTCGCAGCCCTCGCCGCAACGAGCTGCGATGACAATTGGGACACCCCGCCAATGGTAGCCCCCGTTGCCACCATCGAGGCCAATACCAGCATCGAAGAACTTAAGACCAAATACTGGCAGGAAGCCAACAACTGCGTCGACACCATCGGATATAAGGACGACGGCAAGACCCACTACATCATCAAGGGCCGCGTCGTGTCGTCGGACGAGTCGGGCAACATCTACAAGAATCTCGTGATCCAGGACACCTACAGCAAAGCCGGCGAGACACCATCGTGCATCACGTTCAGCATCAACGCCAACAGCCTTTACGCATCATACCGTCCCGGTCAGGAAGTGGTAATCGACGCAACAAACATGTATATCGGCAAATATTCAGGACTCCAGCAATTCGGCTTGCCCGAATACAGCAGCTCATTCGGCTGGCAGACCACATTCATGCCACTTGAATTCTTCAAGCAGCACGCACAGCTCAACGGATTCCCGGAGCCAGAGAAAATCGACACACTCCGTGTGCCATCAATCGCATCGCTCCCGACCGACGCAGCCGGCATCCGCAAATATCAGAGCCAGCTCGTGCGCTTCGACGGCGTTAAATTCGTGAACGGCGGCAAAGAGACCTTCGCCTCTTACCAGACCACCGTGTCGCAGAACCTCACCGACGGCAATTCAACCATCGCCGTGCGCACAAGCGGATACTCAAACTTCTACTACGAGACCCTTCCGGAGGGCGAGATTTCAGTGGTTGGTATCCTCGGCTACTTCAACAACTCATGGCAGCTCACGCTCCGCAGCCTCAGCGACTGCATCTATGAGGAGCAAATCGGCACACAGAACAATCCTGTCGATGTGGCAAAAGCCATCAGCCTCGGCAACGAGAACTACACCCGCGCGCTTTGGGTGAAAGGCTATATCGTAGGCGCTGTAGCCCCTGGCGTATCAGAGGTGAAGAGCAACGCCGACATCGAGTGGACAAAGGCCACACTGCCCAACACACTCGTCATAGCCGACAACGCTTCGGAACGCGACTATAAGAAATGCGTTGTAATCGACCTTCCACAAGGTTCGGCACTCCGCACAAAAGCCAACCTTGCCGACAACCCAGACAACTTTGGCGCACCAATCACGCTCCACGGCACAATCGGCAAGCAATACGGCATTACAGCCATCACTGGCAACAGCGGAGCCGCCAACGAATTTGTATTCGTGTCGACAGCCGCAGTGAACCTCATCGACCAAAACTTCGAGTCGTACAACCCTGGCACTGACGGCTATGTAGACCTTGCCGACAGCAACCTTCTCGGCGACGGATGGGCCTCGGTGACCGCATCGGGCAACAAGAACTGGTCAATGCGCGCATTCAGCGGCAACGTCTACGCCACATTCTCAGGCTACAAAGGCAAAGCCCCATTTGACGCATGGCTTATCACACCGCTCGTTGACTTCGACAAGATGGCAGCCAAGGTGATGAGCTTCGACACACAGGTGAACGGCTATGGCAGCACAAAATCCAATTTTGAGGTTTATGTGATGACATCCAACAACCCGGCAGAGGCAAAACTCACTAAATTGGACTGCAAGATTGCCACAGCTCCGGCAAGCGGCTACAGCTCATGGGAGAAGAGCGGCGACGTTGACCTCAGCAAGTTCAGCGGCAAACTCTATATCGGCTTCCGCTACACAGCAGGAACCGACGCCAACTATGCAACATGGTGCTTCGACAATCTTCTCGTAGGTAAGAGAAGCGGCGCTGCCGACAGCGGCAACGACGGCTCGGAGACAAAGCCTTACACTGCATCTGACGTGCTCGGCGGCATCACAGGCACCGACAAATGGGTGAGCGGCTACATCGTGGGCTTCTCAAGCAGCATCGACGCCAACACATCGGCTAAATTCACCGCCGCAGGCGCCAACAACCTGAATGTGCTCATCGCCGACAAAGCATCGGAAAAAGACGTGAAGAAATGTATTGCCATCGGTCTTCCGGCTGGCGACGTGCGCGCTGCGCTCAACTTGAAGGAGCATCCTGAGAATCTTGGCAAGAAAGTGACTGTAAAAGGCACAATCTCGACTGTCTACAAAATTCCGGGTGTGACACAACCAACGGCTTTCAAGTTCTAAGAAACCCGACATAACAACAACGAGGCTGCGTTCAAAAAACGCAGCCTCGTTGTTTGTTTATCACACTGAAGAACGACACGGCAAAGGCGTCACGCTCCAGAGCTGTTTTTAACGGCTTCTGACGGCCTCTGTCGCCGCAGACGACCGATTTGTCACCTGAGCGGTGAAAACGCGTCAGAGCCGCCCCTGTCGCATCCGTCGCGGATGCAGACCCGCGACCCTCCATGCGCAAAAAAAATCCCAACCGGGACAAGCCGGCCGGGATTCCAATGTTTCCTGCAATCTGTCGCGCCTTAGAAGAATTTCACCTCCTTGCCAACGATAGACGAAAGGATATAGTTTGCAGCACGCGACGTGCCGATGCGGAACAACTCGTTTGTGAGCCATTCCTCTCCGAGAATCTCGCGGACGAGCGTATAGTAGCGAACGGCATCATCGGTCGACGACACGCCGCCAGACACCTTGAATCCCACCTTGCGTCCCGTCTTCTCATAATATTCCTTAATGGCGTGGAGCATCACGTAAGCAGCCTCGAGAGTGGCGCCCGGATAAACCTTGCCGGTCGACGTCTTGATGAAATCCGCGCCCGAATACATCGACAGGATAGCCGCGTTGCGTATGTCGAGAGCCGTCTTCAGCGCGCCTGTCTCAAGAATCACCTTCAAGTGGGCGTCGCGCACAGAATGCTTTATCTCAGAAATCTCGTCGGCAAGCTCCTCATACTGTCCGTCGTAATACAGACCGAGGTTGAACACGATGTCGACCTCCGTAGCACCGTCAGCCACAGCGAGCGCCGCCTCAGTGGTTTTGATTTCAAGGAAAGTCTGCGACGAAGGGAACGATCCGGCAACGACAGCCTTCTGCACCCCGCTCACCTCAAGCGCACCGCTGACCACCATCGCGAAATTAGGATATACGCAGATAGCCGCCACGTTTGGCAACTCAGGATACTCAGTCTCGAAATCATTCACACGCGTAACGAATTTCGTAACCGACGAAACAGTGTCGGTAGAGTTGAGAGTGGTAAGGTCGATGGCGTTGAAGCAACGCTTGTAAACCTCCACATTGTTGTTCTCATCGAAATGCTTGTCGAGAATCGCCTTCACGTCGGCAGCGACAAAAGCATCGTCGGTGGTCACATGGCTTTCGCCAATCACCATTTTGTAACGGTCTTGATTGTTTTGTTCCATAAGATTTGTATTTTTTATTTAGACAATTTCGGATTTTCGAGATGCCGGTGGCTGTCGCGCGCGGTTTTCTTGGCGAGATTCTTCTCAAACGCCGCAGTCAGGTCGACCCCCGTCTGGTTTGCGATGCACACAAGCACCCAAAACACATCAGCAAGCTCGTCGGCGAGAGCGTCGGGATCCTCACCCTCCTTGAACGATTGGTCGCCGTAGCGCCGCGACATTATGCGCGCCACCTCGCCCACCTCTTCCGTGAGCACCGCCATATTTGTCAGTTCGCTGAAATAGCGCACTCCGTATTTGCGTATCCAGCCGTCCACTTTCTTTTGAGCTTCCTCGATGGTCATAGCGTCATTCTTTTAGATGCGAGTCAATGATTATAGTCACAGGGCCGTCGTTGACAAGCGCCACCTGCATGTCGGCGCCAAACTCCCCTTCACCGCAAGGCTTCGGCAAAGCCTCGTTGAGACGGTCTATGAAATCACGATAGAGCGGCACCGCCGTTTCTGGACGTGCCGCACGGATGTAGGACGGGCGGTTTCCCTTGCGTGTCGACGCATGGAGCGTGAACTGGCTGACGACAAGAATCTCGCCGCCAACGTCGAGAACCGAACGATTCATCACCCCCGCATCATCGTCGAATATGCGCAGACCGAGCGTTTTTTTCACCAACCATTCCACATCGTCGGCAGTGTCGTCGTGCTCCACGCCGACAAGTATCATCATGCCCGCTCCTACGGCAGACTTAAGCACCTCGCCAATCGTGACAGACGCCTCGCGAACTCTTTGTATAACAATTCTCATAATAGTGCAAATTTAAGAAAAATCCTCGATTATCGGCTATTGGCACACTTCTTTTAGCGAAATTTCAGACTCTTGACCGCGCAAAACGTATTATTTCGCTGATTATCAATCACTTATCACCATCACTACCGTTTTCTGCGGCATCAGAAAGCGCAGCTACAACAATCCTCGCCTTCGCCGGTCCGACCACAGCCGCCACCTCGGCTTCCGATGCCTCGCGCAGGCGTTTCAAACTCTTGAAATGTGCGAGCAACGCAGTGCGAGTCTTCTCTCCAACACCCTTTATCGAGTCGAGCGCAGAGACCGTCTGCCCCTTGCTTCTGCGGTTGCGATGGTGAGTGATTCCGAACCGGTGAGCCTCGTCGCGCAGCTGCTGAATCACACGCAGCGACTCAGAATTCTTGTCGATATACAGCGGCACACTGTCGCCCGGGAAATAGATTTCCTCAAGCCGTTTCGCAATGCCCACAAGCGCCACCTTGCCACGGATTCCAAGTCGGTCGAAAGCCTCCACAGCAGAACTCAACTGCCCTTTTCCGCCATCGACCACCACCAGCTGAGGCAACGACTGCCCCTCCTCCAACAACCGGCTGTAGCGGCGAGTCAGCACCTCGATCATCGAGGCGAAATCGTCGGGACCCTCGACCGTCTTTATGTTGAAATGGCGGTAGTCGCGCTTCGACGGCTTTCCGTTTTTAAACACCACACACGACGCCACAGGATTAGTGCCTTGAATGTTGGAATTGTCGAAGCACTCAATGTGGCGCGGCAGCTCCGTCAGCCTGAAATCCTTCTGCATCCTCGTCAGCAGACGCGTGACCCGCTGCTCAGGATTAAGCTTCTCGGCATTCTTCACCTTGTCGTGCTTATACTGGCGCGCGTTCTGCAACGAAATCTCAAGCAGACGCCGTTTGTCGCCCCGTTGCGGCACCACAAACGAGCGGCTCTCCGAGGCGCAGTCGGGCAAGAACGGCACAACAACCGTCCGCGCCGCATTGTGGAACTGAACCTCTGCCTCGGCAACAGCATACGACAGAATCTGCTCAGGCGACTCGTCGAGCTTCTTACGGAACTCAAACGTCACACACTGCACCACCGAGCCATGGCGCACGTGCATATAATTGACGTAAGCGAAATTGTCGCCCGGCTCATACGAATAGACATCGATGTCGGTTTCCGACGCGCTCACGACAACCGACTTCGCCCTGTAGCGTTCAATCAACTGATATTTCCGCTTCAACTCCTGCGCCTCCTCAAACCGCAGCTCGGCGGCAAGCCTCTGCATCTCCGACACAAGGTAGTCGGAAACCGCCTGCGTGTCGCCGCTCAGAATGCGCTTCACCTGACAGATATATTCCCCGTATTCCTCCGGCGACACCCTGCCCTCGCAGCACCCCAGACAATTGTGGATGTGATAGTCCAGACAGACGCGCACCGACCGCTTCTCCACGCTTTCTGCCGTAATCGGCCAGCGGCACGACCGCAGCGGATAAAGCTCCTTCAGAAGCTCGAGCAGCGTGCGCACCACCGCGTTGCTCGCATACGGGCCATAATAACGTCCGCCCTTCGGCATAACGTTGCGCGTGAGAAACACACGAGGATACAACTCGTTTGTGACGCATATCCAAGGATACGACTTGTCGTCCTTCAGCAGGATGTTGTAGCGCGGCTTATACTCCTTGATAAGACTGTTTTCAAGATGCAAGGCATCGTCCTCGCTGCCTACCACAATGTAGCGCATATCAGCGATGTTGCTCACCAGCACGTTTGTCTTCACCGAGTCGTGCACACGGTTGAAATAAGACGACACACGCCGTTTCAGCCTCTTCGCCTTGCCCACATATATAACCGTCCCCACTTTGTCGTAGTAGAGATAACATCCCGGCTTGTCGGGCAACATACTGATTTTATTTTTCAGGATATCGTTCATCGGAGCATACAATAAAAAAAACAGGCGTATGGGGAATCCATACGCCTGCAAATATACGAAATAATTTCCGCAGACTAATAAACAATCAGCGAATCCACCTGAACATCCTCAGGGAAAGCCTTGCGTCCGTCGAGACCAGAGAGTTCGACAATAAAGCTGATGTAGATTTTCTTAGGATTCATTGATTTCACCAAATCATAAGCCGCAGCCATCGTGCCACCAGTAGCGAGCAGATCATCGTGAAGCACCACCACATCGCCTTCAGCGATAGCGTCGCGGTGGATTTCGATAGTGTCCACACCATACTCCTTGCTGTACGACTTGCTGATAGTGTCGGCAGGCAGTTTGCCAGGCTTGCGCACAGGCACGAAGCCAGCGCCCAAATCACGGGCAAGCACAGCCCCACCGATAAAGCCACGCGACTCGATGCCGACCACTTTGGTCACTCCGAGTCCTTCATAACGCTTTTTCAACTCCTCCGAAATAGTGCAGAGGGCATCCGCATCCTTGAATGCGGTAGTAAGGTCGCGGAAAATGATTCCCTTCTGAGGGAAATCATAGATGTCGCGGATTGTTTTTTTAACTTCTTCGAGTTTCATTGTTATTTTGTGTATTGATTATTCGCTTCAATTTGTTCCACGTGGAACACGGTTTTTTTATCTTCCCAAAAGCAGCAACAGAATATTGATGTCGCTCGGCGATATACCTGGTATACGCGAAGCCTGCGCCACAGTTTCCGGGTCGATTTTCGTCAGTTTCTGCCGAGCCTCGGTTGAAATAGCCTTCACGTCGGCATAGACAATTTTTCCACGCAGCTTCACGTGTTCGAGGCGCGAAATTTTTTCGGCTATAAGTCGTTCGCGGTCGATATATCCCTGATATTTTATCAAGATTTCAGCCGATTCAACAATTTCCTCGCGACGCTGCTCCTCAATGCCGGCGATATGTTCGGCAAGCGGGCCGATCGCCTCGGCAAGCATAAAGATGTCGAGCTGCGGACGCAGTATGAGGTCGTAAAGTTTCACAGACTGTCTCAGCGGCGACAGCCCCTTCCCCTCCAGGAAAGGATTTATGCGCGCAGCCTTTACAGAGAAATTGCGTGTGAAATCGATAAGCGCGTCGCGCTGGCGTTTCTTCCCGAGCATCAAATCATAGCGTTCGCGCGAAGCCAGTCCGATTTCAAAGCCACGCGGCGTAAGGCGCATGTCGGCATCATCCTGACGAAGGAGGATACGGTATTCGGCGCGCGACGTAAACATACGGTACGGCTCGTCGACCCCCTTTGTCACCAAGTCATCGATAAGCACACCGATATACGACTCGTCGCGGCCAAGCACAAACGGGTCTTTTCCCTCAGCCTTCTGATGCGCGTTGATTCCAGCCACCAGCCCCTGTCCGGCAGCCTCCTCATAGCCCGTCGTGCCGTTCACCTGACCGGCGAAAAACAGTCCGGACACAAGCTTCGTCTCAAGCGTGTGGCGCAACTGCGTAGGGTCGAAATAATCGTATTCTATCGCATATCCAGGGCGATAAATCTGCGCGTCGGCAAGAGCCGGAATCTTCTGCATAGCATTCACCTGCACCATCAGCGGCAACGACGAAGAGTAGCCGTTGAGATAATATTCCTGGGTAGTCTCGCCCTCCGGCTCAAGGAAAAGCTGATGCTGGTCCTTGTCGGCAAACGTGACAATCTTCGTTTCGATGCTCGGGCAATAGCGCGGCCCCACACTTTGGATCTGACCGTTGAAAAGCGGCGAGTCGGGCAATCCCTCACGCAGCACGTCATGCACCTCCGTATTGGTGTAGACAATCCAGCACGGACGCTGCTTCAACCGGCGTTTCACATCCGGCAGATATGAGAACTTATGGAAATCGGAGTCGCCGTCCTGGCGCACAGCCTTGTCGAAATGCACCGTGCGGCCGTCAATGCGCACAGGCGTTCCCGTCTTCATTCTGCCCACCTCGAAACCAAGCCGGCGCAATTGTTCAGAGATGCCGTGCGACGCAGGCTCAGAGATGCGTCCGCCACCGATTTTCACGCGGCCTATATGCATCAGACCATCGAGAAACGTACCAGCGGTCAGCACCACCGACTTCGCCTTGAACGTGACCCCCATAGCCGTGCGCACACCTCCTACCCTGCCGTCCTCGATGACAAGTTCCACAACAGAGTCCTGCCACATGTAAAGACGGTCGGTGTTCTCAATGCGGCTTCTCCAAGCCTCGATAAACTTCACGCGGTCGGCCTGCGCACGCGGACTCCACATCGCCGGACCCTTCGACCGGTTCAGCATCCTGAATTGTATCGAAGCCTCGTCGGTGACAATGCCCATCTGTCCGCCAAGAGCGTCTATCTCCCTGACTATCTGACCTTTAGCGATACCGCCTACAGCAGGATTGCAACTCATTTGGGCAATCTTGTTCATATCCATCGTGACGAGCAGCGTCTCCGAGCCCAAATTGGCTGAAGCACACGCCGCCTCACAGCCGGCATGACCGGCACCGACCACTATGACATCATATTCAAATTTCATTTTTTGCGAGCAATCATATTAGTCAGGATATCAAGCGATTCGTCCTCGTGGCGCTCCATAATCTCACGCTCGCCCGGACCCTTGTCGTTGACCCCGCACAAGTGGAGAATGCCATGGATAAACACCCGATAGAACTCCCTCTCGTATGTGGCGCCAACCATTTCGGCATTTGAAGCCACCGTGTCGAGCGAGATGAAAATGTCGCCCGAAATTCTGTGCGGGCGGCTATAATCAAACGTTATGACATCCGTAAAATAATCGTGATTTAGAAATTGGCGATTGACCTCCAGGATTTTAGCATCGTTGCAAAAGATATACGAAATGTCGCCCAGAGATTTTCCAAAACCACGGGCCACCGCCTCAATCCATTCATGCATCAACGATTTGTCGACGCGAGGCATCTCAACGCCGTCTGTAAGTATAGTTAATTCTGCCATTTTCTGTTCAGAAGCACCGACAAAGATAGTGCAAAGTGCCTAAAACTCAAAATCCAACACCGTTTTTATCCTATCCGAAGAAGAAATAAGCCACGGCGACACCCGTAATCGAGCCCACCACATCAGCCATCAGCGCGAACGGGACTGCATAGCGCGTCTTTTTCACGCCCACGCTGCCGAAGTACACGGCAAGAATATAGAACGTAGTGTCGGTGCTGCCTTGAATGCATCCGGCGATACGCGCCACGAGCGAGTCGACGCCGAAATGATTTATCACATCGACCATCAAGCCACGGCTTCCCGTGCCGCTCAACGGCTTCATCAACGCTGTGGGCAGAGCCTCCACCCAAGTGGAGTCGAATCCCATCGCCTTCACCAGCTCGGACACCGCGCCCGTCATCACGCCCATGGCGCCCGAGGCACGGAACATCCCGATTGCCACAAGTATCGCCACAAGATAAGGAATAATCATCACAGCCGTTTTAAAGCCATCCTTTGCCCCTTCTATGAAGTTTTCGTAGACATTGATGCGTTTTCTCACCCCGGCGCCTATAAACATCAGTATCACGCCGAAAAGGATAATGTTTGCGACAAACGAGCTGTAGCGCTGCATCTGCTCTGGCGTCAGAGTGGAGAAATACCACACCACGCCGACCACCACGGCAAGCAGACCTAAAAGCCACGTGAGAATCACGCGGTCGAAAATCTTGATGCGCTGTTTGAGGCACAGCGACACGATGCCGAAAAGCGTCGACACGAAGGTGGCTATCAGTATGGGCACAAACACGTCGGTGGGGTTTGCCGCGCCACAACTTGCTCGATACGTCATGATGCCGATAGGAATCAGCACGAGTCCGGAAGCGTTGAGCACCAGAAACATCAGCATCGCATCGGTGGCGGTGTCTTTCTTCGGGTTCAACTCCTGCATGTGCTGCATAGCCTTCAGGCCGAGCGGCGTTGCGGCATTGTCGAGACCAAGCATGTTGGCCGAGATGTTCATGAAAATAGACCCCATCGCGGGATGGTTTTTCGGAATGCCCGGAAACAGGCGTGTGAACAACGGGCTCACCAGACGTCCGAAGAAAGGAATAACTCCCCCCTTCTCCCCTATCTTCATTATGCCCATCCATAACGACAGTACGCCCGTCAAACCCAACGACAGCTCAAAAGCCGTCTTCGCCGAGTCGAACGACGAACTCATGACACGCGACCAAATGTCGATATCTCCGTTGACGATCGATTCAAAAAGAGCAAAAACAAAAGTCAGGGCGAAAAATCCTATCCAAATATAGTTTAGAGCCATAAATTTCTTTTTCCTGAATAAAAATATGTGCAAATTTAGAAATAAATTCCATAGAATCAGCTTTTTTGCAAGCATTTTGACACCCGCAATTTTTCCGCGACTTTTTCAAAACACGCAAAAATCAACGCATTGTGTTGTAAATCAGCAAACTAAGTCAAAAACAAGTTTCTGAGAATTTGAAATCCACAAACTACCCCACAGATTGTCAGCAATTTCAGAATTTTAAAAAGGCACGCCAAGTGGACTTTTATCAACACTTTCCGCGCAAACCACACATTTTTATAAATTATTGGCGTTTTAGTAGATAAACCCATAAAGGTTTAACTATGAAGTTGGAAACAAAATCAACATTGTAATTGTTGTAATATTAAATTAAATTCTAAGAATATGGACAAATACATTTGCACAGTATGCGATTGGGTTTACGACCCAGAGATTGGCGATCCGGAACACGGCATCGCTCCAGGTACAAAATTTGAAGACATTCCCGACGATTGGGTATGCCCCCTCTGCGGAGTGGGAAAAGAAGACTTTGAAAAAATCGACTGATAAGACCCTTGCTTGGAGGCGGAACAATTTTTCTGTTCCGCCTTTTTTATTTTTCCGCTATATTTGCACATAAGAAACGTGCGACAATATGGAAAACAAAATAACGACCGCCGCAGAATGGCAGGCAGCGCTAAGCGCCGCAACGACACCAGGCAAAGCCGACACACTGAGCCGCTTTTTCAAGACCGGCAAAGGCGAATATGGCGAAGGCGACAAATTTATCGGAGTGATGGTGCCCGCCAACAGGCAAATAGCCAAACAAACCCTCGACGCCCCGCTGCAAACCGTAGCCGAGATGCTCGCCAGCGAAATCCACGAGCACCGGCTGTCGGCACTTCTGTCGCTCGTGGAGCGCTACCGGAAGGCACACAAAGACCCCGCAGAGAAACAGCGGATAGCCCAGTTCTACCTCACCCACACCAACGGTATCAACAACTGGGATCTTGTAGACCTCAGCGCACCATATATTATAGGCGACCAGATAATGGAAGGCAACGACGCCACGCCACGCCTTCTCGACAGCGCCAACCTGTGGGAACAACGCATAGCCGTCGTGTCGACAATGCTGCCCATCCGCAACCGCCAGTTCGACACCGCCCTCCGCAACGTCGGTCATCTGCTCCAACACCCCCACGACCTGATGCGGAAAGCCAACGGCTGGATGCTCCGCGAAACGGGCAAACGCGACATTTCCACGCTGTTGCGTTTTCTCGACCTCCACGCAGCCACAATGCCCCGCACAACGCTGCGCTATGCCGTCGAACGGCTTGCCCCAGAGCAGAAGAAACACTATATGGAGATGAAAAAGCACACATCCAACAGTTTATAAAGATTAAATTACAGAAAAAATTCCGTGATTTTGTCGCTATTAGCGAAAAAATATATACTTTTGCACAGAATTTTAAAAAGGCAGAAAGAAGATTGTATAAATGACAGGTTTGTCAGTGCCTCTTGAATTGGCACTCTTTTTGCAATAAGAAATTTAGAGACAATTTTTTAACCCAAAATATTAACAAAAATGATTAAAGTAGGTATTAACGGATTTGGCCGTATCGGACGTTTCGTTTTCCGTGCAGCTCAAAACAGAAATGACATTCAAATCGTAGGTATCAACGACCTTTGCCCGGTTGACTATTTGGCATACATGCTCAAATATGATACAATGCACGGTCAATTCAACGGCACTATCGAGGCTGACGTTGAGAACAGCAAACTTATCGTCAACGGTAAGGAAATCCGCGTAACTGCAGAGCGCAACCCAGCTGACTTGAAGTGGAACGAGGTTGGTGCAGAATACGTAGTAGAATCTACTGGTCTTTTCTTGACAAAGGAAAAAGCTCAGGCTCACATCGAGGCTGGCGCTAAATACGTTGTTATGTCAGCTCCTTCAAAGGACGACACCCCAATGTTTGTTTGCGGCGTAAACTTCGACAAATACGAAAAGGGAACACAATTCGTTTCTAACGCTTCTTGTACTACAAACTGCTTGGCTCCTATCGCTAAGGTTTTGAACGACAAGTTCGGCATCGTTAACGGTTTGATGACTACAGTTCACTCAACTACTGCTACTCAGAAGACAGTAGACGGTCCTTCTTTGAAAGACTGGCGTGGTGGCCGTGCCGCTTCTGGCAACATCATCCCTTCAACTACTGGTGCTGCTAAGGCTGTAGGTAAAGTAATCCCTGAGTTGAACGGCAAATTGACTGGTATCTCTATGCGCGTTCCTACTTTGGACGTTTCTGTTGTTGACTTGACAGCCAACTTGGCTAAGCCAGCATCTAAGGAAGCTATCTGCGCTGCTATGAAGGAAGCTGCAGAAGGCGAATTGAAGGGTGTACTTGCTTACACTGAGGATGCAGTTGTTTCTTCAGACTTCTTGGGCAACACTCACACTTCTATCTTCGACGCAAACGCAGGTGTTTACTTGACTGACACTTTCGTTAAGGTTATCTCTTGGTACGACAACGAGATCGGTTACTCTAACAAAGTTCTTGAGCTCATCGCGCACATGGCTAAGGTTAACGGTTAATCCGACTATACGTCATAGCAAAACAAAGCGGAATTCCTCCATGGCGTTCCGCTTTTTCTTTTTATTTCAAACTAAAACAGCATCTTATGAAAAGACTTATTTTGAGCTTGTGCGCGACGGTAGCCCTATGCGCAAGTGCATACGCCTCGCCTCATTCCTACATCGAGGCCGACAGCATCACCGACAATATGCAGGACTTCAACTATCTGACATCATACACAGAGGCAAACTATGCGGCATTCCCGGCCATAATAAGCAATGGCTTCGGCTCACAATACAACGCCATGAAAACATCGCTGAAAGAAGCTGTGGGTTCGGGCAGCATGGGAATCAGGCAAGCCGCCTGCGAGTATGCTTTCTGGTTTAATTCCATGTTTGACGCCCACTATTATGTTGACACCCACCTTTTCTGGCAGGTCTATAAAAGAAAAGACACTCCCGACTACAAAGGCTTGATGAAATATGAACCGCAGAAATTAAGCACCCGCATCGACAAGCGGTCGTACTTGATCCGTGTGCCGTCGTGTGCCGGCAACAATCCCACTTTTGAATGGATGGCGAATGCTGTTAACGACTTCCAAAACAGCAAATGCAAGAATCTAATAATCGACATCCGTGGAAACATGGGCGGCGCCGACGCCTTTTGGGCTCCTCTAATCCCGCTGCTGATAGACCACAAGGCACTCGTCCCGGAAGAATATTGGTTTAGAAACACGTATGCCAACCGTTCCGACAATTCCATGAAGGATTGGGTGAGTCAGCTAATCACTGACGACAATGCCGACAAGTCGTTTCTGCTGCTCGGCTCCGATGAAGATGACAACGATGATGAAGAAATTCCGGCACACGACGCAAAGATCCACATATCATTCATCATCGACCGACGAACAGCCAGCGCGGCAGAGACCATACTGAGGGTGGCACAGAATTTCACCTCGCGTGAACGATACACAATCTACGGCAAGGAAAACAGCGCCGGAGCGGCATATACAGGCAATCTCATACCGTTTCATCTTCCCCACAGCCGAATCCAAGTGTTCTATCCGGTCACTGTGTCGTCCACTTTTCTGAGCGACAAGCATCACAACGGAGCATCAGGAATACGACCCGACGTGAAAATCGATTTGCCATATCCAGAAACGCTATCCGACAACATCGACAGCTGGGTGACGTTTGTCGCCCGACAGAAATGACACACGCGCCTTTATAGCCGCCACTCGCGCCGCCGCTGATTCAACGACGGCGCATTTTGTAAAGGAACAACGCCAACAGCGCAAACGCCGCCACAATGCCGGCAACGTTGCCAACAACCTGCGGCATCGCCAGTCCGCCAACCTTGTACGGAGCCACACACAGATAGCAGACACACACATCGGTGAGAAACATCGCCGGCACCGTCATAATCCAATGCACCTTGCCGCTGCGCGCAAGGAATGCCGCCGCCGTCCAGAGCGTCACCGTGGCAAGAATCTGATTGGAGATGCCCACATATTTCCATATCGTCGAGAAATCCATAAAGCAGCACACATAAGCCACCACAAAAATCGGCACCGACACCATCAGGCGGCTGACCAGCTTCTTCTGGCTGAAGCGGAACGCCTGCGCCACGATAAGACGCATGCTGCGGAACGCCGTGTCGCCCGACGTTATCGGACATGCCACCACACCAAGGATTGCGAGCACCGCACCCACGCGACCGAGCCATGAATTGCAGATTTCGTTGACCATAACCGCCGGAGTCTTGCCTGCATCGGCAGCGGCGTTGAGCCCCTCAGGCCCACCGAAATAAGCAATGGCGGCAGTAGCCCAAATCAGAGCCACAATGCCCTCGCTGACCATCGCCCCGTAGAACACCGGACGTGCATATTTCTCATTGGCCATACACCTTGCCATCAGCGGCGACTGCGTGGCGTGGAATCCGGAAATCGCGCCACAAGAAATCACCACAAAAAGCATTGGAAACAGAATGTTGGCATCCGGGTTGCTATGGAAGTTGCGCAGCGAATCCGCCGTCAGCTCCTTCATCTCGACAGCGCCCGTAGCATCGCCATAAATCAGATATGCACCTACGCCGAGCGCCATAAACAGCAGCGCACCGCCCATAAACGGATACACCTTGCCGATAATCTTGTCGATGGGCAACAGCGTGGCAAAAACATAGTATGCGAAGATAACCCACAACCACAGCGTCATGTCCCAGCCCGTGAGCCGCGCCAGCAGTTCCGCCGGACCGTTGACAAACGACACCCCGACAGCCAGCAGCAAAAATGCGGCAAACACAATCAGCACCTGCCGCATCCTCTTGCCGAGGTATGTGCCAACAATCTCGGGCAAATCCTTGCCATCATTGCGCAGCGAAAGCATACCCGAGAAAAAGTCGTGCGCGGCGCCCATAAAAATGCAGCCCACCACAATCCACAGATAGGCCATCGGACCGTAGGCGGCACCCATAATGGCGCCGAATATCGGACCCAGTCCGGCAATGTTGAGAAACTGAATCACGTACATGCGCCACGGTTTCAGCTCCTGATAGTCGACACCGTCGGCAAGACGCTTAACAGGCGTGTCGCGCTCGGCCGACACACCGAAATAGCGCTCCACAAAGCGCCCATAGGTAAAATAGCCCGCCACAAGCAGACAAATCGATACTAAAAACGTTATCACGGCTTATATTTATTACAAAAACATCCGCAAATTTAATCATTTTATAATCATTAAAACAATCTCACGAAGCATTTATCCAACAAATCCAATAAAAAACGCAGATGATTATCCTTTGGCATTTTACTCAAAATTCAAGATATAATGCGTAACTTTGCAGAAAGATTGTGGGGCTGCGATGCAGAAATACAAAGCAGTCCTGTTTTTTATAAAACTATTTCTTCAATCGTAATGGAACACATTTCTCAAAGAATCCAAGCTTTGTCGCCATCAGCAACATTGGCGATGTCGCAAAAGAGTAACGAACTGAAGGCTCAAGGAGTCGACGTGATCAACCTTTCTGTGGGCGAACCCGACTTCCACACCCCTGACCACATCAAGGAAGCCGCCAAGAAAGCCATCGACGAAAACTTCACGTTCTACACACCGGTTGCCGGCTACATGACCCTTCGCAAAGCCATTGCCGCAAAGATGAAAAACGAGAACGGTCTCGACTTCGCTCCCGAACAGATTGTGGTGTCGGGCGGCGCAAAACAGTCTTTGTGCAATGTGATCCTCGCCACAATCAACCCCGGCGACGAGGTGGTTATCCCCACTCCGGCATGGGTAAGCTATGTGGAAATGGTGAAACTCGCCGAGGGCAAGACAGTGACTGTGCCAGCCGGCGTGGAACAGGACTTCAAAATCACGCCCGAGCAACTTGAGGCAGCAATCACGCCGCGCACACGCATGCTGCTGCTCTGCTCGCCGTCGAACCCTACGGGCAGCGTCTACACACACGACGAGCTGCAAGCCCTTGCCGACGTGCTTGCAAAACATCCCGACATCCTCGTGCTGTCGGACGAAATCTACGAGCATATCAACTTCACCGGCAAATTCGCGTCGATTTCGGAATTTGACGCCGTGCGCGACCGCACAATCATCGTCAACGGTGTGTCGAAGGCATACGCCATGACAGGATGGCGCATCGGCTTCATCGCCGCGCCTCTGTGGGTGGCAAAAGCCACAACAAAGCTTCAGGGTCAATACACGTCAAACCCTTCGTCAATCGCCCAGAAGGCAGCCGAGGCCGCCTACACCGGCTCGCAGGAGTGCGTCGAGACAATGCGCCAGGCATTCGAACGCCGCCGCGACCTCGTGGTGAGCCTGCTCAAAGAAATCCCGGGTCTGCGCATCAACCATCCGCAGGGCGCGTTCTACATTTTCCCGGAAGTGTCGGCATACTTCGGCAAAGCCGACGGCGACCGCCGCATCAACGACGCCAACGACTTGGCGATGTATCTGCTTGAGGTGGGACACGTGGCAACAGTCAGCGGCGACGCGTTCTGCGCACCAGGCTATATCCGACTCAGCTACGCCACCAGCGACGACAACATCCGCGAGGCTGCGCGCCGCATTGCCCAAACACTTGCACGATTGAAATAGAAAAAGAAAGAAAAAAGCGACATAATGGGAGGATTTTTTGGAACAATCTCGCAACAGGCATGCAAAGCAGACCTGTTTTACGGGACCGACTACAACTCACATCTGGGCACGAGGCGCGCCGGAATGGCGACCTACGACCCGCAACGCGGATTCATCCGCAAAATCCACAGTCTCGAAAGCACATATTTCCGCACCAAGTTTGAATGCGAGTTGCCTTTCTTTGAAGGCAACTCGGGCATTGGTGTAATCAGCGACACCGACCCTCAACCCATCATCTTCAACTCCCACCTCGGCAAATTCGCCATCGTCACAGTGGCTAAAATCGCAAACATCGACGAGCTGGAGAAAAGAATGCTCGCTGCAAACCACCACTTCGCCGAACTCAGCTCGGGCAAAATCAACCAGACCGAACTCGTGGCACTGCTCATCACCGAGGGACGCAACTTCGTGGAAGGCATTGAAAACGTCTACAACAGCGTGAAGGGCTCTTGCTCAATGCTGCTGCTCACAGAAAACGGCATCATCGCCGCACGCGACAAACTGGGACGCACACCGATAGTAATAGGCAAGAAAGACGGAGCATACGCCGCTTCGAGCGAGTCGACATGTTTTCCAAATCTCGACTACCAAATCGACCGCTACATCGGTCCGGGCGAGATTGTGCGCATCACAGCCGACGGCGTGGAGCAGCTGCGCAAGCCCAACGAGGAGATGCAGATATGCTCGTTTCTCTGGGTCTACTACGGCTTCCCCACATCGTGCTATGAAGGAGTCAACGTGGAGAAAGTGCGCTTCGACAGCGGCGTGGAGATGGGACGCTCTGACAACAGCGACGTGGACTGCGCCTGCGGCATCCCCGACAGCGGCGTGGGCATGGCGCTGGGATATGCCGAAGGCAAAGGTGTGCCCTACCATCGCGCCATCGCCAAGTATACCCCCACATGGCCTCGCAGCTTCACACCGAGCGACCAGTCAATGCGCTCGCTCGTGGCAAAAATGAAACTCATCCCCAACCGCGCGATGCTCGACGGCAAACGCCTGCTCTTTTGCGACGACTCGATTGTGAGAGGCACTCAGTTGCGCGACAACGTCAAGGTGCTCTACGACTACGGTGCCAAGGAGGTGCACATGCGCATCGCCTGTCCGCCGCTAATCTACGGATGCCCTTTTATCGGATTCACGTCGTCGAAGAGCGACATGGAACTGATAACGCGGCGTATCATCGAGGAATTTGAGGGCGACGGGAGCAAGAACCTCGACAAATATGCCACCACCGACTCTCCCGAATACAAGCGTCTGGTGGAGGAAATACGCCGTCGGTTCAACCTCACATCTCTGCGGTTCAACACGATAGAGACATTGATAAAAGCAATCGGTCTGCCGAAATGCAAGGTGTGCACACACTGCTTCGACGGCAGCAGCCATTTCTAACCAGCCTATGCCTACGACCATCTGTGTATATTGCGCTTCGAGCCAGGATGTCGACTTCCGGTATCTTGACGCCGCCTATCGCCTCGGCGCGGCTCTTGCCCGTGCGGGAGCGACCGTTGTGTGCGGCGCAGGCAACCAGGGACTGATGCGCAATCTTGCCGACGGATGTCTCGACAACGGAGGCAAGGCGGTGGGCGTGATTCCGAAATTCATGGCCGACAACGGATGGGGATACGACGCTCTGACACAAACCGTCGTGACTCCCGACATCCACACCCGCAAAGAGCGGATGGCGGCTATGGCCGACGCTGTTGTCGCCCTTCCCGGAGGATGCGGCACCCTTGAGGAACTCCTCGAAATCATAACTTGGAAGCAGCTCGGCCTATACAAAGGCAAAATCGTGATTGTAAACACCGAAGGATTCTTCACGCCTCTGCTGCAGATGCTGCAGCGCTGCGTGGACGAGGGATTCATGAAACAGTCGCACAAAACGCTGTGGACGGTGGCGGAAACTCCGGAGAAAGCATCGTCGGAAGCTCTCGCTGCCGACAAATCAATTGTTGAACCAAAAAGATAGAACAGTATGCCCGACAGTCTGAACATAGCAAGTCAGCAGCACACGGCCGACATGGCGGAAACCGTGGGAAACCACAGTTTCCACCACCACCATGTCTACAAGCCTGCCCATCCCGGCGGGCTGACCGACTCGCTGCCCGCGGCGGCAACCGGTCTGAAACCCCTTGCCACCTACCCTCTTGTCGACGATCGTCAGGGCGAGATGCCCGAAGAGTACCACCAGACACCAGCCGACTCGTCGATAATGATCACGCTGCTTGTGGTGTCGTTCCTGCTCATAGCCTACTGCTACAAGAAAGGCTCCAACTTCTTCCAGAAAATACGCCACGGACTCTACTCCGTGAAGCGTACCGAGAACCACCTCGACGAGCATACGTCGAACGAGACGCTGCTGCTGACGGCACTTATCGCCGTAGCCGTTATTATGGAAGGCATCGTGGTCTATTCCGCCGCCCTGCAATGGCTGCCGCAGGCACAGTCGATGTCGATGCCGCTCCTCACCTCGCTGTCGGTTGCCGTGGCCGCCGGTTTCTACCTGTTCCAGCTTATTTGCGTGTCATTCACAGGCTACGTTTTCGCAAGCCGCGTAGACACCCGCCTATGGCTGCAAGGCTACAACTCAACACAGATTTTCCTCGGGCTCGCACTCACTCCGCTGGCTCTCGTTATGCTCTTTGCACCAGAGCATAACGAAATCTCCATAACTTTGGCGGTATACTTATACATCATTGCAAAAGGAGTGTTCTTCATTAAGAGCATTAGAATTTTTTATGCCAATTTGTTTCAGTACGTCTATTTTATTTCGTACCTTTGCGCCGTGGAAATTGCTCCATTAACTTTCTTTTACAATTGGAACCTGTTTTAAAGGTCAAACGCAACAAAATGGTTAAAGTCAACAAAATATTAGTATCTCAGCCCAGACCATCTTCAGATAAATCCCCATATTTCGACATTGAGAAGAAGTATGGCGTCGAAATTGTATTCAGACCGTTTATCAAAGTGGAGGGGTTGACATCAAAAGAATTCAGACAGCAGAAAATATCGCTCTCGGAGCACACCGCTGTCATTTTCACCGCAAAATCTGCAATCGACCATTTCTTCCGCATCGCAGAAGAAACCCGCTTCAACGTGCCTGAGACAATGAAATACTTCTGCACCACAGAGGCAATCGCCCTCTATCTGCAGAAATACACCATCTACCGCAAACGCAAGATTTTCTTCGGAAAATCGGGCAAACTCGACGATTTGATTCCTCAAATCACCAAGCACAACGGAGAGAAATACCTATACGTAGTGTCGGAAGTGCAGAAAAACGACGGAGAAAGCGTTTTGGAGAAAAACAAGGTGAACTACACGCGCGCCGTGATGTACCGCACCGTCAGCAACGACTTTCAGGAAGGCGAGGCTTTCGACTACGATATGCTCATCTTCTTCAGCCCGACAGGCATCAAGTCGCTGCAGAAAAACTTTCCCAACTTCGAGCAGGGTGACATCAAAATCGGCTGCTTCGGCGCACAGACCGCCAAAGCCGTGGCCGACGCCGGGCTGCGCCTCGACATCGAGGCTCCAACAGCCAACGCCCCGTCGATGACCGCCGCCCTTGAACAATATTTGAAGGAAAACAACAAATAATCAAGCGGCAATCCCACCTCTGAGGGTGGGATTGCTGATTTCAAAACGGATATGTCGGAACTCAGTCTTCACAAAACGGAAAAACTCTGCAGCCGCACGGCTGTCAACCGACTTTTCGCCGAGGGCAAACCGGCGAAAGCCTATCCTTTGCGCGCCGTCTACAACGAAAGCAACCGCACATACGGCGCAGCGGCACAATTCATGATAACGATTCCGAAAAAGAAAATCCGCAAAGCCGTGGGACGCGTGCTTCTGCGCCGCCGTGTGCGCGAGGCATACCGTCTCAACCGCCACCTGCTGATGCCGGCCCTTGAGTCAACCGGCAAGAAGGTGGACATCGCCTTTATCTACGTCAGCGACGAAGCGAAGTCGTACCATTCAATTGAGAAGCGTGTACAAGCCATTTTAAGCGCCGTAGCTGCCGGAATCTCACAAGAACAACAAACAGACCGCCAATGATGCGAAAGCTGCTCACACGGCTTCTGACGGCGTTGATACGGTTCTATCAGACCGCCATCTCCCCGATGTTTCCACCGGCATGCCGCTACACGCCCACATGCTCGCAATATGCCATAGAAGCCATCCGCAAACACGGACCGCTGAAAGGGACGTGGCTTGCCGTGAAGCGCATCTGCCGCTGCCATCCGTGGGGCGGAAGCGGCTATGACCCTGTACCATAGCGCCTATGCTCATCGACTGCCACACACACGACACCACACGCACCGACGCAATCATCAGTGTGAGTCCTGCCCTCTTCCGTCCAGAAGAAGGCAAGCATTATTCCGTGGGCATACATCCGTGGGAGACCGGCGCGACACCTAATTTTGAGCTGCTTGAGCGCGCCGCAGCACATCCGTCGGTCGCAGCCATAGGCGAGACGGGCGTAGACCGTCTGCGCGGAGCCGACATCGACACGCAAACCGACGTTTTCCGCCGCCACATCGCCCTGTCAGAATCGCTGCGCAAACCATTGATACTGCATGTGGTCAAGGCCCTCGACATAATCCTCGCCGTCAAAAAGGAATGCCGCCCAGCGATGCAATGGATCTGGCACGGATTCCGCGGCAACGCCACTATGGCAAAGCAGCTTGCCGACAACGGCATCCTTCTCTCGCTCGGCAGCCATTTCAACACCGACGCCGCGGCGTCGATACCGGCAGACAAACTGCTCGTCGAGACCGACGAGTCGACGGCAGACATAAACGAAACAGCGGCACGCATCGCCGCGTGCCGCCACATATCTTTGCCCGAAGTCATTGCCCTCGCCTCTGAAAATCTTCAGCGCGCCGTGGCATACACCGTGTAGTCGTAGAACGTCGGACTCGTGGAGAAATACATATAGCGTCCGTCATAGCGATAATAACACATCGTGTTGCCGTATTCCGGATTTTCGTACGACAGATACAGCCTGCCGCCCGAACGGATGTCCCACAAGAAAGGCTCATCCCACAAATGACCGCGCCGGTCGTAGTAAGAGTAACAGCCCGTTCCGTCGGAATAGAACGTATAGTAGTCCACTTGGTAGTCGTAGACCGGCTGTCCGCCCGACTCCACCAACTGCCAGCTGCCCACAAGGTCGCTGAAATAGTATTCTTCATCGTCGCACGACGACACCGACACGCCGACAGCGACAACCAGCATAATAGCCAATAACTTAAGTTCCAGTTTATCCGTTTTCATTGTTTGCCTTTTTAGTTTTATCAGAATATAAACTTAACCATTTTTCTTTAAACAACAACCTTTATGCCCATTATGTTGATTTTTCCGCCGAATTAACAGGGTTTAAGCGCAAAAAATGTAACCAAATTTGGTTACATTGCTCAAAATTGCTATATTTGCAACGCTATGTATGAACAATACCTAAATTATCCGCACATTCCTTGCAATGCCGTTTTAAAACGCATTATGCAAAAAGAGCGACTAAGCCAACGAGAGCTGGCAAGGCGCTCCGGCATCGTGCCACAACGAATAAACGACCTACTTTCCGAACGCAGGCGCATAACGGCAGACATGTCTATCAAATTAGAAAAGGCTTTAGGAATACCACACACGGGCTACTTTTATATTATACAAGCCAACCACGACGTTTATCTTGTTGAAAAGCAATTGCAGACACACCCTATAGCGAATACATTCAGAAAAGAACTGTTTTGGGACACAGACAAAAGCGGCCTTGATTGGGTATCCAACCGCCAATGGATAATACAACGCGTTTTTGAATATGGAAACGACAAAGAAATTCTTGCCACAATAGAATTCTACGGCAAAGCGACCACATTAAAAACACTCAGAGACATAAAGTCAGAGTGGAAAAAAGAGACAAGATTGGCTAACATCAAAAAATTTCTGGAATGAGCAAACTCCACCTAAACACCATCTCCAGCCCTCTTGGAGATGCCCTTGTAAAAATCATGCAGACAAGTGCTTTCAACCCTTTCTATTTAGCAGGAGGGACAGCCTTGTCACTACAAAGAGGGCATCGCCAATCCATTGACATCGATTTGTTTACAGACATTGAATACGGCACACTCAACACAACAGGATTATCCGATGCGTTGCACCATCTATTTGCAAGAGTAGACAGAGTAGAAGAATTAACACAACGGCAAATGGTCTACTCAATGTATGTCGGAAACAAGCCAGATGAAATGATCAAGTTAGACTTATGTTACGATGAGCACCCTATATTCAACCCTATTAACAAAAACGGCATACGGATGGCTGACGAACGCGACATTGCCGCAATGAAAATCGAAGCCATAACCCAAACAAACCAACGGAAAAAAGACTTTTGGGATATCCACGATTTGCTTGAGACATACACTCTTGAGGACCTGCTGAATTTCCATGAAAAGCGCTACCCGTGGGGACACGACAGAAACAACATTTTAAAATCAATAGAACGGTGCAATCAAACGACTGACAATACCGATGTGATATGCCTCAAAAATAAATACTGGGAATTTATTGTTGAGGATTTGATGGACGCCGTTGCCAATCTCTGATTTTTCCGCCGAATTAACAGGGTTTAAGCACAAATATTTACGATTAACGACATCAAGATATTATCTTTGCAAATTGAAATTGTCGACAATAACAAAACAATGAAAAGATACAATCTAATCAACAACTCGCTCGGCTGGGTGATTTTCGCAATCGCCACCGTCACCTATATGCTGACGCTTGAGCCGACCGCAAGTTTCTGGGACTGCGGCGAGTTTATCTCGCAAGGCTACAAACTCGAAGTGGGACACCCGCCCGGCAACCCGATTTTCATGCTCACAGCCAACTTCTTCACGCACTTTGCCTCCAGCCCTTCACAGGTGGCACTGTGTGTCAACGCCATGTCGGGACTGCTCAGCGCCGGATGTATCCTGCTGCTGTTCTGGACAGTAACCCACCTTGTGCGCCGTCTAATCACCAAAGACGGCCAAGAGGAATATTCGTGGATGCAGATAGCACTGATTATGGGCAGCGGCGTCTGTGGCGCCCTCGCCTATGCCTGGAGCGACACGTTCTGGTTTTCAGCCGTAGAGGGCGAAGTCTACGCCTTCTCTTCGTTCTGCACCGCCCTGACGTTCTGGCTTATTCTTAAATGGGAAAACCGCAGCGAAGAGCCCCACAGCGACCGCTATCTCGTGGCAATTGCCTACGTGATAGGCGTTTCGGTGGCAGTCCATCTGCTCAACCTGTTGTGTATTCCGGCGATTATCCTGGTTATCTACTACAAGAAATTCAAGGAAACCACCGCCAAAGGATCGCTCATCGCACTGCTCATCTCGTTCGGCATCATCGTGTTTATCCTCTTCGGACTCGTTCCGGGCTTCGTTGAGATTGCACAATACTCCGAACTGCTGTTTGTCAACAAATTAGGCATGCCGTTCAACACCGGTGTGATTGCCTACGCGCTGATATTCGTAGGCTTGCTCGTGTGGACAGTCTACTCCTTCCACAAGCAAAGCAGCGCCAACCAGATGCGCTGGTCGTTCCTGCTCACCACTTTCTTCTCGGGCATCCTGTTCATTGGCAGCAGCATGCTCATCCCGATTGTGCTCACAGCGGCACTTGCGTTCTATCTCTTCGGAGTATGCAAAAAAATACCGGTAAGAATACTCTACAACACAGCACTCTACATCGCTGTGATATTTGTGGGCTACTCTTCTTATGCCCTCATTCTTATCCGTTCCAACGCGCAGACACCGATGGACCAGAACTCCCCCGACAACGTGTTTGCCCTCGGCAGCTACCTTAACCGCGAGCAGTATGGCAAGACTCCGCTGCTCTATGGCCCAACCTACGCGTCGCCCGTGGAACGCGACGACACCGGCGCGGCGGTGATGACAAAAGCCAGCAAATACGTGAAGGAGGTAAAGGCATCGCCCGACGAGCCAGACCGCTACAAAGAAATCGACGACAACTACAACACCGAATATTCTTATCCGTCGTCGACAAAGATGCTGTTCCCACGCCTTTACGACAGCAGCGCCAAAGACAAATACCTACGCTGCATGGGCTCTATCGACACGCATCCTGTGGAAACAGGCAGCAGCGTTGTCGACGTGCCTACATTCTCTGAGAATATACGCTACTTCTTCCAGTACCAGCTCAATTACATGTATTGGCGCTACTTCCTCTGGAATTTTGCCGGCCGTCAGAACGACCTGCAGGGTCAAGGCGAAATCAACCACGGCAACTGGATCAGCGGCATTCCGTTTATCGACAACGCCCGCCTCGGCGACCAGGATATGCTCCCCGACGACTTGAAAAACAACCCCGGACGCAACGTGTTCTACATGCTTCCGCTGCTGCTCGGACTCATCGGCTTGCTTTGGCAGGCATACTGCGGCAAGCGCGGCATCGAGCAATTCTGGGTGGTGTTCTTCCTGTTCTTCATGACGGGCATAGCCATCGTGCTGTATCTCAACCAGACCCCTGAGCAGCCACGCGAACGCGACTACGCATACGCCGGCTCATTCTATGCCTTTGCCATCTGGATAGGCATGGGCGTGACTGGTCTTTACAAACTGCTGTCGTATGCCGTGCGCAAGGTTTCTTGCAAAAAAGAAGGCAAAAACGGCATTGAGGTGACCGACGCTGAAAAGAAAGTCTGTCCGGCTCTTGTCGTTGCGGCAGTGGCATTCGGCATATTCGTTCCGCTCCAGATGGTAAGCCAGACATGGGACGACCACGACCGAAGCGGACGCTATGCCTGCCGCGACTTCGGCATGAACTACCTGTCGAGCGTAGACAAAGACGGCATCATCTTCACATCCGGCGACAACGACACCTTCCCGCTCTGGTATGCACAGGAAGTGGAAGGCTACCGCACCGACGTCAGAGTGGTCAACATGTCGTATCTCGCAACCGACTGGTATATGGCACAGATGCGCCGTCCTGCCTACGAATCGGCTCCTCTGCCAATGCAGGCAAACGCTCAGACATTCGCCTACGACCAGCATTTGTTCGGACTGCTCTACACATACGACGTCGACGGCAACCCGTCGTTCAACAATCCAAACCGCCAGGTTTCGGCGCTGACTTCAATAGCCAACTACTACAGCCTGCCGTCGGCCGAAGGTTCGGGCGACACAAGCTTCAACTACCCGAACATGTTTATCCCTGTTGACCGCGCCAAGATTGTTGCCAACGGTGTGGTTCCCGCCGACATGAGAAACAATGTGGACAGCAACATTCCCGTCAATCTGCTCAAGGATCAATACATTACGAGCAAAGACGGATACACTCTGTCGTCGGCGAAGGCTATGCAGCTCGACATCATCTCGTCGATGGTGGCTCAGGGATGGAAACGCCCGGCATATTTCGCAATCACGATTCCTGATGAGTACTACTCTTACTTCGAGAATCAAGACGGCGGCTACAAATTCACGACATCGGCAGGTATGGCATACGCTCTTACTCCCATCAACATGTTGGCATACAAGAGCGTAGGATCGGGCTACACCGACAAGGCATACCGCAACATCACCGAGCACTACCGCTGGGGCGGACTCGACAAAGCCACTCCCGGCAACGTGCCTTACTACGACGAGACGGCGGCGCGGATGGTCAACTCCACACGTATTTCGATTGTCGAAGCCGCACAAAACCTCATAAAAGAGGCTGAGATGGCAACAGACCTGAAGGAACACAACGACTCGTTGAAAGTCGATGTTCCGGCACGCGTGATGACCGACGGATTTATCGCCGACCGCTACAACAAGGCGCGCACACTGCTCCACCTGATGGAACAGAAGTTGCCGTGGTTTGCCGTGAATGCAAGTTTCTCAATAATTGAAGACACAGCAGGCGCATACTTCACCATCGCACATGCCACCGGCAACAGCGACGACATGAAACGCGGATCGCAGCTGATGGAGCAACTGCTCACCAACTACGCCCAGTATATGCGCTACTACAACAGTCTGTCTGCCGACTTGAAGGGCTGTCTGACCAACATCGACGACTATCTCTATCAAGACGCCGGCTATCTGAAATTGTTTGAGACATATATGCTCGCCAATCCATCTGCCGCCAAGAAATTGTTTGTGAAGCTCGACAAGCAGGGACTGAACCTGTGGTACGGTTTCGAGCGCGCCGCGCTGAGAGTGCTGCACAGCAGCTCGGCAAGCGCCGCCCAAAACATCGTGTACTCATTCCCAACCTATGCGAGAATGTTCCCGAAAGAGGCACAGGATTTCCTGATGAAACACGACAATTTCTACACAGTTATGACACAGCTGATGGAACAAAGCAACTCATAAAACACTGAATGACAGAAAGAAAGTATAACTACATAAACAATCTGACGGGGTGGGTGACCTTTGCCATAGCGGCGGTCACCTACCTTCTCACACTTGAACAGTCGGCAAGTTTCTGGGACTGTCCTGAATACATAGCGCAAAGCTATGCGCTCGAGGTGGGACACGCTCCCGGCAATCCGTTTTTTGCGCTGACAGCACGCTTCTTCAGCAATTTCGCATCGTCGCCCGACAAGGTGGCTGTGTGCATCAACGCTATGTCGGCACTGCTCAGCGCCGCCACGGTCATGCTGCTGTTCTGGACCATAACCCACTTCGCACGGCGGCTGCTGTGCGGTGTGGGCAAACCCGTCAGGACACGACGCCAGATGGCACTCATCGTTGGCAGCGGCATCTGCGGCGCCCTCGCGTTCACATGGAGCGACACATTCTGGTTTTCAGCCGTAGAGGCGGAAGTTTATGCCTACTCTTCTTTCTGCACAGCCCTCACCCTGTGGCTCGTGCTGAAATGGGAAAACCGCATCAACCAGCCCGGCAGCGACCGCTGGCTTGTGGCTATAGCCTATGTTGTAGGTCTGTCGATAGGCGTGCATCTGCTCAACCTGCTCTGCGTTCCGGCAATAGCGCTTGTGGTGTACTACCGCAAAGTTGACCGCACACACTGGTGGACCACTCTGCCCGTGCTCGTGCTGTCGCTCGCCATCGTCATGTTTATCCTCTACGGCCTTGTTCCCGGCTCGCTCCATCTGGCTCAATATGCCGAACTTCTGTTTGTCAACCGTCTTGGGATGAGTTTCAACAGCGGATGGCTCATTTACATAGCCACATTCGCCGCCATTGCCGTCTGGGCAATCATCGAGCTTCACCAGCAGCGCAACGCGCTGAGAATGAAGGTTTCATTCCTGCTGCTTGTGGCTGTGTCGGGCGTGCTTATGATTGCCGGAGAAAATCTCTACGTGCCAGCCACAATGCTTGTGGTAGCCGTGGTTTATTTCTTCTTCTATTGCCCCACCCTCCCGGTGCGCGTGATGAACAACATCGCGCTCTACATTGTCGCCATCATGATAGGATTCTCCTGCTACGCCATCGTGCCCATTCGCTCCAACGCCGACACGCCGATGAACGTGAACCGTCCGAACAACCCGTTCGACCTTGAATCCTACATCTCCCGCGACCAGTTTGGCTCGGCGCCACTGTTCTACGGCCCAGTCTACACTGCGTCTTCCGACCTTATGCAGCGCGACAAGAACGGCAGGGCAATAACAAAAATCAAGAAACACCGCTATAAGCAGAAGGTAAAATCCAACCCTTCTGAACCAGACAGTTATATCGAGATTTCTCCGGTAAAGGAAACAAAGTACGCACCGGAAATCTATATGTTCCTTCCGCGCATCTACGCCCCGTCGTGCGCCGATGAATACAGCAGTTGGGTGGGCGGCATCACGCCTACCGAAATCGATGCCCACGTGCAGCACGGCGACTCGGTGAAGACCGTCAAAGTGCAGATGCCGTCGTATTGGGACAACATCAAATACTTTGCCATCTATCAGTTCAGCCAAATGTACTGGCGCTATATGATGTTCAACTTCGTCGGACGCCAGAACGACATCAACGGCAACGGCGAGGTGACCCAGGGCAACTGGCTGTCGGGAGTGCCCGTTGTCGACAATCTGCGGCTCGGCGACCAGCGGTTGCTACCGGCAGAATTCGGCACCGACAACGAGGGTCACAACCTCTACTACGGCATTCCTCTGCTGCTCGGACTGATAGGCTTGGCTTGGCAGGCGCGCGGCGGACACGAAGGCAAACGCCAGGCTTGGGTGATTTTCATGTTGTGGTTCATGACGGGAATAGCCATCGTGCTTTATCTCAACCAGACCCCTGGACAATGCCGCGAACGCGACTACTCGTTTGTCGGTTCGTTCTATGCCTACGCCATCTGGATCGGACTCGGCGTGATAGGCTTGGCGCGGATGCTGTTTAAAATCTACCGCCGTCTTTTCGACAACGCACACCGCCGTTTTGAGCGTATAGCCACATATATAGGCCTCGCCGCAGGCATAATCGTGCCACTGCAGATGGTGAGCCAGACATGGGACGACCACGACCGCAGCGGGCGTCTCCTTTGCCGCGACTACGGCCACGACCTGCTCGTCAGCTGCGACCGCGACGCCATCCTGTTCAACAGCGGCGACAACCTGTCGTTTCCATTGTGGTACACCCAGGATGTTGAAGATTTCCGCACCGACGTGCGCACTCTCAACACCGACTACCTCAACTCGCATTGGTACATCGCTCAATCGTGCTATCCCTACTTCGACAGCAAGCGCATACCGCTGACCGGCAATGTGGATTTCTATGCCTACAACTACCACCGCGGCAACACCCTGCTCGCCGACACAACCGCCGTCGACGCCATTGTCCAGCTAAAGGCATTCTACGACAAAAATTCTACGACATACGGCAAAATCAGCCCGTTGCTCACCATCGATGTCGACACAACGGCACTGTTGCGCCAAGGCAAATTCCACCACGACTGCGCACCGCTTGCCTCCAGAAAGATAATTATGGACCTGCGTGTCAATCCGTTCAAACCCGCTCCAAACACGGCGGTCAACGCAACACGCATGGTGATGGTCGACATGGCTGCCACAAACGCCGCAAACGGATGGCAACGCAACATAGCGTTTGTGAAATGCATGAGCGCAAACAACTATGCGTTCATCTCACCGTATCTGGCGCAGACCGGCCTTACAATCGAGCTTACACCATTCCGACAGGACAGCTACACAAGTATCGGAACGGGCTACAGCGACCGCGCATACGACAATATGATGCACCACTTCCTGTGGGGCGGACTTGACAAAGCCTCTCCCGACAACAAGCCTTATCTCGACGAGGTGAACCGCGACATGCTCGCTTATATGCGCCTGGCAATGCTCGACCTCACCGACCGACTGATAAAGGAGGGCGACGTGGCTAAAGAAGCCGCCGCCAATCCATCGGCATTCCCTCTGCTGCCGCAACGCGTGCGCTCGGAGGCTTTTGCCGCCGACCGCTATGCCAAGGCTCGCGACATCCTGATGCTGAAAGAGTCGAAACTGCCTGAATTTGTGGCTCTGAGCAACTATGAGTTCTACCGCCGCACCGCCGATGCCTATTACCATCTGTGGCACGCTACGGGCAACGCTGCCGACCGCCGGAAAGCCGACGCCACCATCTCTGCGGCTATCGACCGCTTCTCGCAACACATGGTTTATTTCCAGACGCTCACCTTCTGGCAACCAATGTCGCCGGGCAACCGCCTGATATACAACGACGGCGGCTTCCTCAGCCTCCTCGCGTCGTATGCCAACGGCAATCCCGACGCCGCACGCCGCAAGATTGCCGACGTGGAGCGCCGCGGTGTGGACATCTGGGCGGCTTTGGAGCGCAACCTCAACATTGTGCGTGGAAAAGAGCCTCCATCGGTTGGTAAATCACGCGTTTGGGATTACACATACGAGGCGGCGCGCACTCTCAGCGCCTACAATCCTCAGAAATACGCCTCTGTGCTGAAGAAAAACGAGTCATTTGCCATCGCTGTTGAAAAAGCCAACGACTTCCACAACCGCAATCATAGGATCGCCAGTGAACAATTGCTCCATGCCGAACATTAATAAAATAAAAACCTATGCTGATAGAGCAACCACCCATACCCTACCGCATGCTGTTTCCCGAAACGGTGTGGCGCATACCGATGAAGCACAAGGCTGTGTTTCTTACGTTTGACGACGGTCCTATACCCGAAGTGACTCCTTGGGTACTCGATTTGCTTGACCATTACGGCATAAAGGCCACATTCTTCTGCGTGGGCGACAACGTGAGAAAACATCCGGAGACATTCCGAATGGTGGTGGAACGCGGACACAGCGTGGGAAACCACACAATGCACCATCTGCAGGGCGCAAAGGTGACAACGGCACGCTATGTGGCCGACATAATGGAAGCGCACGCCCTCATCGACAGCCCTTTGTTTCGGCCGCCGCACGGGCTGATACGCTGGAAACAGGCGGCTGCCATCAAAGACAACATGAGAATCATCATGTACGACCTCGTCACGCGCGACTACTCTAAAAAACTTACGGGCGAACAGGTGCTCGACAACGTGCGACGCTACGTGCGCAACGGGTCTATCATCGTGTTTCACGACTCTCTGAAATCCGAGAGCAACCTACGCTATGCCCTGCCACGCGCCATCGAATGGCTTAAAGAAAATGGATACCAGTTTCTGCCCATCCCAATGTAAGGAAGCCATAAGGCGGAAAGCCCTCGAGGCAGGTTTCTCTGTCTGTGGCTTTGCCGAGGCTATGCCTGTCGACTCAGAAGCCGCCACGCGCTACGCCAACTGGATTGCCGCCGAAAAAAACGGCTCGATGGCATATATGGAAAACTATCCCGACCTGCGACTCGACCCGCGCACGCTGCTCGATGGAGCGCGCACCGTGATAAGCATGGCGATAAACTACTATCCCAAGCGTCTGCAACAGTCAGACGCGCCCCAATTCGCATATTACGCCTACGGCAGCGACTATCACAACGTTGTGCGCCATCGGCTGCAGACGGTGGCTGATTTCATACGCAAGGAATTAGGCGGTGAATGCCGGTGCTGCGTCGACACCGCTCCCCTGCGCGAGCGATATTGGGCACAGCGCGCCGGAATAGGCTTCATCGGCCGCAACAACCATCTCATCATTCCCAGCCACGGATCGTTTTTCTTTCTCGGCGAAATACTGACCACTCTGCCTGTTGCCCCCGACCACAGGCTCAACATCGGATGCGGCGACTGCCACCGTTGCGTCGATGCCTGCCCCATGGGCGCGCTGAGCCGCGATGGAGGCTGTTTGGACGCCCGTATATGCATTTCGTGCATGACAATCGAACATCGCGGCACATTGCCCGACATCGTGGCTCAGCGGCTCGGAAACCGCGTCTACGGATGTGATGAATGCCAGAAGGCGTGTCCGCACAACCGCTTCTCGTCACCTACAGAGATTGAGGAATTCAGCCCTTCTGATGAGTTTCTCGCCCTCAACGACGAAACAATGGCAGGAATGACGGAAGACGACTTCCGCCGCCTGTTTCGCCGCTCTGCCGTAAAACGCGCCAAATACGCCGGGCTGATGCGCAATTTCGAAGCAATGCGCAAATATAAAAAGTAAGGAATCAGTCAGTGCATGACTTGCTGCTGTCGACAGTCTCACCCTGATAGGGTTCTATGTGGATGTTAACAATCGACTGCTCGCCATATTTTGCCTTCAGCGCAGCCTCGGCACGTTTGGAGATGTCGTGTGCCTCAACGATTGTGAGCCGCGGATCAACCTTTATATGGAAATCCATAATGTAGACGTTGCCGTTCTTGCGTGTGCGCAGATGATGGTAGGCGCAGACACCGTCGACTCTGCCTATAACCTCGCCCATCTCGGCCGTCACATCGTCGGGCAAAGCAACCTCGAGAAGCTCGCGGATAGACGGCATGGCAAGACGATATGCCACCAAAGCTATAAAGACGCTGACTGTGGCTGCGGCAATAGGATCGAGCACACGCCAGCGCTCGCCAAGAAACATCGCACAACCGATGCCTACAAGCACGGCGATGCTCGAAAAAGCGTCGCTGCGATGATGCCAGGCATTGGCGACAAGCGCCATGGAGTTCATCTGCTCGCCAGCCACACGGGTGTAGTGAAACAGCCACTCTTTCGCAACCACCGAGACAAATGCCATTACAAGCGCAACCATCTCCGGACGAGGCAGCACCTTGCCGTTGAGCGCGTCGACAATCTGGTTGAACGATGTCCAGAACAATCCTACCGCAACGGCAAAAAGTGCGAAACTTATAAGCATCGTAGCAAAGGTTTCAAACTTGCCGTGTCCATAACGGAAGCGGGTGTTCTCGCCTTTTGCCGAGACTCCTATAAACACAATTACTATGATGTCGGTAACGAAATCCGATATTGAATGCACGCCGTCGGCAATCATTGCTCCCGAACGTCCTACGATGCCCGCGATTATCTTTGCCACCGACAGCACCACATTTACCCAAAATCCTACCCATGTAACCTTTTTGGCACGCGCGGCGCGCGCCATGGCATCCGTTTGGTTCATAATCTGTTTTTTTGACATTTACTTGAACCGCAAATTTACTGCTTTTCCTTTAATGGCTGTCTACTTTTTATGGAAAAATCGGCAAATTCTGCCTAACAGCTTAAAATGAGCGATTTACGAGTGTTCCACCTCTATAGAGGTAATGATTTAGCAACGGTTCTAACTTCTGCATAATACATAAGTTTGCTTTGCTTGTCAAACAACTCTTTTCGAGGGCAAAGATACAAGTTTTATGTGGATAAACGGCAATCTCATTCATTTTTTAGATTTTATTTTCAGTTAGATGTTCTACGAGGTTTGCAAGTTTCTTATACGCAATTATCTATCGCCAAAATGTTAAAAAAGAGCTGTAGATTATATTTAAATGGTCATTGTTTCTTCTTTATGAAACAATATGCTTACCTTTGTACAAAAATGATAATGTATGGCACAAAATATCTTCAAACTTGTCTTGACAGACGAGGCACAGAACTTTATTGAGAGTTTACCCGAAGCGGTATCTTACAAGATTTACTACAACATCAAGCGTGTTGCAGGTGGAGAACGCAACAAAGAACTCTTCAAGAAGTTGGAAAACTCGGAGATATGGGAATTTCGTACATTGTATAACAAAACTGCTTATCGCTTGTTTGCTTTTGGGACAAGGATAAAGAAACATTGGTAATTGCCACCCACGGCATTATCAAGAAAACTCAGAAGACACCAAGCAAGGAGATAGCAAAAGCAGAAGCAATAAGAAGAGAATATTTCAAAAACAAGTGATTATGGCACAGATGAATCTTACCCCATTGGACGATGTGCTTGACAAGCATTTCGGTAAAGTAGGCACACCAAAACGTGATGCTTTTGAGAGTGATGTGGATGGAGCTTTACATGCCTATAGATTAGGCGAAGCCATCAAGAAAGCTCGTATAGAACAGAACTTGACACAAGAACAACTTGGTGAGCGTATTGGCGTGAAAAGAGCACAGATTTCTCGATTGGAAAGAGGTTATAGTATCACTATTCCAACCATGAGGAGAGTGTTCAAAGCACTGGGTGTAGTTACTGCAACGATTGACTTAGGTATAGCAGGTAAAGTTGCATTGTGGTAAAATCCAATTATCTATGGTATAAAAATGACAGAAAAGACAACAGACCTCATTATATCAAAGCTGCTCGATGCTTCAAGTATAGAGCACTACGCAGAGTCATGCCCTATTGAGGAAATCAACAAGGCTATGGTCTCTAAACGTGGTACAGGAAAGAAAGGCTTTCCTGAATACTTGGCAATATCGGGTGACTTTGTTATCGTAATAGAAGATAAGGCAAAGGTTGAGGACCAGGCAAAGTACTTGAAAGATAATGAAACTTTGCTGATGGATACTTCAAGCGTAACCAAGTATGCGGAGAATGGTGCGCTGCATTATGCGCTCAGTATCATTCAAAACACAAACTTCAAGAAAGTCATTGCCTTTGGTTGTTCGGGAACAGACGAGAAGCGCATTGTTATTCGTCCTATTTACGTTAGTCCTACAGGTTACAAAATTCTTCCAAAGGTCAAGGACTTCAGTCAATTCTCGACCGAAAATATAGAGCGTTACTACAATGAGATTATTTGCGGTAACGAAAGTATTGAACGTGTTGAACTGAAAACCATTCTTAGCCGTGCAAAGACTTTGCATGAGGATTTGCGCAACTATGGACAACTCGGAGATAGCGAGAAACCTTTGGTCGTATCTGCTATTCTTTTGGCATTAGAAGAAAAGGATTTCTCAACAGAGAATCTGACAGGGGATACTATCAAAACTGATGGTCAAAAGATATTTGATGCCATGTCCGCACACATGGAAAGAGTAAAGGTTGAGCCACAGGTGAAAAAGAAAAGGGTTATAGACCAATTTAACCTCATCATCAATAGACCAGTGTTGTCTGAAAAGGATGAGCGATTGGGCAAATCCCCTTTGCGCTACTTTGCGGAATACTTGCACTCAAATATTCTAACTGCCATTTGCAACAACTCACCAGAAGACGTACTTGGTCGTTTCTATGGAGAGTTCATCAGTTATAGTGGTGGCGATGGGCAAACACTTGGCGTAGTTCTTACTCCAAAGCACATAACCGAATTGTTTACAGAATTGGCTGAAATCAAGCCTACCGACAAGGTGCTTGACCCTTGCTGCGGAACAGGTGGATTCTTGATAGCTGCCATGCACAGAATGCTGACACAGGCAAAAGAGGAAGACAAGGAAAACATCAGAAGAAACAATCTTCACGGTATAGAGTTGCGTGACGATATGTTTTCCATTGCCACAACCAACATGATTCTGCGTGGTGACGGAAAGAGCAATCTCATCTGTGCAGACTTCTTGAAGCAAAAATCAGAAGACATGTACAAGAAAGGCTTTACCGTTGGTTTGATGAACCCACCGTATTCACAAGGAAAGACAAAAAGCACGGCACACTTGACGGAGTTGAAATTCATCTGTCACTTGTTGGATTGCGTAGGTGATGGTGCTCGTTGTGTTGTCATAGTTCCCCAAAGCACAATGGTCGGCAAAACGAAAGAAGACAAAATCGACAAACAGTATATTCTCGATAACCATACGCTTGAGGGTGTTATAACGCTTAATACAGATACGTTCTATGGCGTAGGAACAAATCCTGTGATAGCCGTATTTACAGCGCATCAACCACACCCAAAGGATAAGTTAGTGAAGTTTGTCGATTTCAAAGATGATGGTTATGAAGTCTTTGCCCATGTTGGATTGATGCCAACAGATAGAGCTGCCGAGAGAAAGAAATACCTGCTTGATTGTTGGTTTCAAGGCAAGACTGCACCAAACTCTTTTATTGTGCGTAGCACCATTGAAGCAGATGACGAATGGCTGCACTCGTTTTACTATTTCAACGAAGAGATACCATCAGAGGAAGACTTTGAAAAAACAATGGCTGACTATCTGACATTTGAGTTTAACATGATTACTCATGGACGAGGTTACTTGTTTGAAGAAAAGGAGGTGGCGAATGGATAAGCTATCACTCAAAAATAAAGATTGGAAAGATTTCTATCTTTCAGATTTCTTTGACTTTGAAAAGGGAAACCAAAATAATATGGCATCTTTGACGACAGGAACTTTACCTTTGGTCTCTGCCAAAAAGACAGACAATGGTTATAAAGGCTTCGTATCAAAGGAACAAAAGAAAATCTTTCGAGGTGATATTCTGACATTGAATAACGATGGAGATGGTGGTGCAGGAATAGCTTACTACCAACCTACCTCTATGGCTTTGGATAGTCATGTTTCCGCATTGATACCCAAGAGTGATTTGAATAAATACCATTTGCTGTTTGTCTCAATGTGTATAACAAAGCAAAGGGAACGCTTTGGACATGGGTATTCAATAAACGGTAACAGATTAAGAGCCTTTAAAATTATGCTTCCTCTTGCTGCTGATTGCACAAATCCTGATTGGCAGTTCATGGAGGAATACATGCGTCGAAAAGAAACATTATTATTGAAACCAGCAGTAGAGAAATTATGCAAGCGACTGATACACAAAGAAATTTTAGGGGGGGGTAAACTGCTCCGCTCTCAATGGAAACCTTTTAGTTTTACAGAAGTATTCACAGAAATACAGCGTGGCAAACGTCTCAAAAAGGCAGACCACACAGAAGGTACAGTTCCATACGTATCATCCACGGCACTCAACAATGGCGTGGATGGATTTGTCGGCAACGAGGGCAGCGTAAGAAAGTTCGAGGATTGCATAACCATTGCCAATAGTGGTAGTGTTGGTAGTGCATTCTTCCATCAATACGAGTTTGTGGCAAGTGACCATGTTACTCAGCTTAAACGTAAGGGATTGGATAAATATGCCTACCTCTTCATGGTGCCAATAATCAACCGTTTGTCGGAGAAGTACAGTTTCAACAGAGAAATAAATGACGAGCGTATAAAGCGAGAAAAGATATTACTCCCCATTAATGATAAGGGTGAAATAGATTTCGATTTCATGTCCTCGTTCATGCAAGAGGTAGAAGCTGATATACTCAAAACAACTCTAAAGGTTTTCAAGAAGCGCTTGAACGCCAATGAGAACAAAATGGGGGGGGGTAAAATGGAAAGCGTTCTTCCTTGAAGAAATTGCACAAATATCTTCGGGAAAAGACATCTACGAAAGAGAGCGTACAAGTGGGCAAACCCCTTATGTTACAGCGACAGCCAATAATAATGGCATCGGTTATTTCGTTGGCAATCAAAACGAAACATTGGAAAAGGGAAGCCTGTCTGTAAATCGAAACGGCTCTGTTGGGTATTGCTTTTATCATCCATACGATGCACTATATGGAAACGACACTCGCAAGCTGAAACCTATAAGAAACAACAAGTATGTTTCTCTTTTCATATCCATGTGCATAACAAATCAACGTGCCAAATATGGATATGGCTATAAAATGGGAACAGGACGTTTGAAACGCCAAAAGATTCTCTTACCTATAGATGGCAATAGCCAACCAAATTGGGACTATATGGAGGCATATATGCAGAATTTAGAGCAACAGCAAATATTAGAATATCTTAGGCACATTGAAAGATAAAACCGTAAGTACAAGATGAACATTGAAGAAGTTAGAAAGTATTGCTTATCATTGCCAGATACAGAAGAAGCTATGCCTTATGGTGAAGATTGGGTGGTATTCCGTGTAGGAGGAAAGATATTTCTGCATATTTGGTTGGAAGCACCGATACCAACTATTGCAGTAAAGCTGCTACCCGAACGTGGAGAGGAATTGAGGGAAGAGTACAATGCCTTTTCTCCTGCGTACCATTTGAATAAGAAACATTGGAACGACATTTTTATTGAGGGGTCTTTTCCTAATAGAATGATAGAGGATTGGATAAAAGAATCATATGAGTTAGTGAAAAGTAAATTGCCAAAATCAACAGAAATGGTTGCTCAATAAAAGATGGAACATAGCTTTGTTGCATCTGCTTAGTGGCATTAGCAAAGAAGTTGCTTCGCTGTTCATGGGTGTTTGTTACTTGACATACTGTTTACAGTTGGTACACTCACTTTCTGCGACCATCGGGAGCAAAATTTCTCCGCCCTTATGGTGGAGCGAGGAGTTTTGGGGTTCCCAAAACATAACCTCGCTCCCTCCTCTAAGAACAAAAGACGAGATATTTGCCTTTCGGCTTTCCATGCCCAAGGTTGCAGACCTTAATTCTCTCAATTTACGCCAAACATCAAAGCTGCCACATTGAAAGAACAAGGTCACAGACACAAGCTACTTTGTACATGGAGTTTGCAAAGGAAAAGGTGATATTTTCAGTGTAAAACTTGCCAAGTGTTTCAGTTGTGTGTTGTTGATTTCCTTTGTGAACTATGCCGAGTGTGCTGTGTGTCCTCGGTATAGTCTGCATAAATCTAATGCCATGCTAAAACACTGCGGAGGTTCGCCCAAGTGGCTGGAGGCGCAAAGCCTCCAAGGAACGTTGCTGCAACCATTTCGGAGAATAGAGCGGTTGCCAATTAATCCACAAGCACATTTTACAGCGTACCAAGTGAGGGCATGTAAAACGTTGAATTGTTGAAGATAGGTGTTATCTTTATGAGAACCAACCACTTATACCCTCAACAAACTCTCAACAAATAGCTCTACACAACAAATTACTGGGCAAAAAAGAAAGAAAGGAATGGTGTTCATGGTTTTCTCTTTTCAACATTATCTTTCTTTTGTTGAGAGATTTGTTGAGAATATGTTGAGCCGTAAATGCCTGATGTTCAATACTTCTTTCATCATATTCAACAATTCAACAAAAATAAGGGGTGTTTTGTCCGTCATTTTTATGAACAGAACTCATCCCCCTACAAGTAAGAATGTCATGCTTATGCTTCAGTACTTATTCACGACAGTACGACAGCGCCAAGCCAACAAACAAGCAAGAGGACATTCAACTAAAGGCGTTTGTTCTTCTATTGAGTTGTAGGATAATGACACTACTTTTCTCTTTTGCCCCGTACAATCTCTTGAAGATGGTGGCACGAAACCGAGCTGCCCCGTATGAGTTTATACGGAAGCAAAGGGCAACAATCATCGGAAAGCCATACAACGTTTGCCAAATGCCATTGGAAGTTTCCTGTTTCTGTTGGACTTCCGACACCGTCAATAAACCATCCTTGTATATTGACCTTATCACAGCATGGAGTTTCATGGCGGTGACATGAAGCATATCAACCAATTCACCCTCACTCATCCACAAGTCTTGCAAGTTGGACGGAATGGATGACATTCCATTTCCGTCCACGGTGATTACAGTCCTTTTCATGCCATTCCCCCCATTGTCGGCATATGCCCCTTGATTCGACTTTCAAAAGCTGATATGTCATGCTCCAATTTAGTACTTGTCACCTTTGCGTAAATTTGTGTTGTGGCGATGTCCGTATGTCCCAGTATCTTGCTTACACTCTCTATCGGCATACCGTAGTTTAAAGCCAAAACTGCGAACGAATGCCGGCTTACATGAAATGAAATTCGCTTCTTGATGCCACACATTTTTGCCACTTTCTTTATACGCTTGTTTACCATGTCAAGTGAGCCAATATTAAACAAGTGCATATCTTTTCTCAATGGCTTGTAACGTTCAATTATCTGTATGGCTGCATCTATCAGTTTAATTTTGAATGGTACGCCTGTCTTTTGACGCTGAGAAACTATCCATGGAGACCCACTTATAATGGCAACATTGTCCTCTGTAAGATTCTTGATGTCAACGAAAGAGATACCTGTCCAACAACCAAACATAAACAAGTCTCTCGCAAAAGCAAAGTTGGGATTTTCCAACTCTATTCCTGCAAATATGTCCAATTCTTCCTCTGTCAAGAACTCACGCTCCTTGTGGTCTGGGTCAACGTGGTACATGGCAAACGGATTTCTCTGTATCTTGCCGTTGTAGTGTGCTGCCGTGACGATATGCTTCAATGGTATGGAGTATATCCAAATGGTAGATTGCGTGAGTCCAATGACATTCTTCAAATACAGACAAAAATCACGGATGAACTCCTCGGTAAGCTCATTCATGGACATATCGCTGCGCTTGTACTGAAATTTGATGAACTCGGCAACGTACTTTCTTACCGTCAGATACTTGCGGTAGGTTCGGACAGCTCGGTCTTTTCCCACGCGTTGGGCAAAGGCTGCGTTCTCCTTGTCAAAAGCTCTGAGTAATGTCTCATACTCCGTACCTATGCCTTGATATGCGTTTCTCACCATTTCAGCGGTAACGAACGCCTCACGGTCGGAAAGCCGTTGGTAATGCTTAGCGATTTGAGCCTTGATGTTATCAAGCGCAAAGTTCACCTCATTGGCTTCCTTGCTTCTGCCTTTGGCTCTGTTGCCCTTGGCATCCCATATCGCCTTGGTCACGCTCAGCTTGCAACTGAACTGTGCGATAGTTCCGTTGATTGTCACACGTCCCATGATAGGGACAATTCCGTTTCTCTCCTTGCTTCCGTTTACATAGAAGACTGTCTTGAATGTACTTCTCATAATTCCTTGCTTTTTGTTCTGTGCAAAATTAAATCATGAGAGTTGCATGGCAAATTCACAACCTGTGCAGAATTGAGAAGTAAAAACCGAAGCCGTTAAAAATGCTTATTAGAGAGTTTCTTTGAGGTAATGACTTGAAAGCGTTTCTACTTCTCAAATCCGCCATTTTCGCATTTCCTCACGAACGTCACTTAAAGCCAACAACTGCCACAACCACCTGAAACTCAAAACAAAAGCCCAAATCTGCTATTTTTTGCTTTTTTAGTCATTCTTTTCCATAAAAAAACCGCATACTCGGTGACGAGTATGCGGACCAAATGTTTTTTATGAGAAAATACAGACCGTGATGCCTTTTTATTATTCAGCGGCTGGCAGAGCGGGAGTTTCCGGAGTCTGTGCCGTGGAGTCTGGCTCCTCCGGCTGTGCCACCTGGGTGGTGTCCGGTTCATTCACTGGCTGCTGTGATACTGACTGGTCGTTAATTGCGGCGAATGCCATTGATCCCGATACCATTACTGCTGCGATTGCAAATACCAATGTTTTCATAATTGTAAATTTTATATGTTGAACTTCTTTTCTATACTACTTTTACTCTCTTTATCCTTTTATTCAGCGGTTGGCTGAGCGGGAGTTTCCGGTGTCTGCGCCGTGGAGTCTGGCTCCTCCGGCTGTGCCACCTGGGTGGTGTCCGGTTCATTCACTGGCTGCTGTGATACTGACTGGTCGTTAATTGCGGCGAATGCCATTGATCCCGATACCATTACTGCTGCGATTGCAAATACCAATGTTTTCATAACTGTAAATTTTTATCTGTTAAACTTCTGTTGCCTTGTTGTCTTATAATACATCAATCGCTGTGCCAATATTCGCAGTTTCTACATAAAGATTTGTTTTTCAAGCATTTGCATTATCAACATATTTATCAACAACCTGTTGATATGTGGAAAAAGTGTGGAATTTATGCACACAAAGTGTTTCTCAATTACTCAAAACAGGCTTGAGAATGTCGGCAAGGCGCGCCGCCGTGACACGCGTCTCTGCGGCTGTTTCTATTTCTGTGGTATCAAACTTGATGGAGGCACGAGAATAGAATGGATCGCGCTGACGAAGATTGTCGGAAATAAACTGCATCAACTCATCATCGCTCTTGTCGGCTATAACCGGACGCTTAGCCTTCGACCGCGGACGCGACAAGCGCTGAAACAGTCTCTCCACAGGCACCTGCAGATAAACCGCCACCCCATGGCTGTCCATCAAATCCATATTGTCGCCGAAACATGGCGTGCCGCCGCCACAGGCTATCACGATGTCTTGAAACTCGCACACCTCGAGAAGCATCCTCCGCTCAAGCTCACGGAAACCCGCCTCACCGTGCTCCGCAAAAATCTGCTTCACAGTCTTGTGGTAACGGTTTTCAATATATGCGTCAAGATCGGTAAACTCGCATTCAAGCATTTCCGACAACACCCGTCCGAGAGTCGACTTGCCGGAACCCATGTATCCTATTAGAAAAATCGGTTTCATAATGATGCGAAGTTATCACTATTTTCAAGAATGCACAAAAAAAGAGTCCCTAAAAAGGAACTCTTTCATAGATTTTGAGCGGAAGACGAGGCTCAAACTCGCGACCCTCAGCTTGGAAGGCTGATGCTCTATCAACTGAGCTACTTCCGCAATTGTGTGGGCGAAGATGGATTCGAACCACCGAAGGTATAAACCAGCAGATTTACAGTCTGCCCCATTTGGCCACTCTGGTATTCGCCCTTGCGCTAAATGCGGTGCAAAGATACGCCAAAGTTTTTTTCCCTCCAAATTTACAGACCTAAAATTTTGCTATTTTTTATCATCGACAATACTCTCAACATATTATCAACACATATTCTTATTGAAAAACAAGCACTTAACAAGTTATCAACATCTATATCAATAACTATATAAACACGCTGTTGACAAGCCTGACTCTATTAGAAACCCTCTCTACTTTTTTTGTAATTTTCCTTCAATAAAATTTGTATTTATACGTATAAATACATAACTTGCAACCGATTACCTTAATCAAATCTTAATAAAAATATTTTATTAACTTTAAATTGTTAATTATGAAAAAGTTTATTTATATAATTGCCTTACTCTTTCTCTTAGTTGCTTGTAATGAAGAATTACAAATTGATACCAAACAACCAACTATTGACAATAAAACAAGAGCTTTTACATCCCAAACATTTTCTTTCGACTCTGTAACAAAACCAGAAATATGGAAAACATTCCAAACATTGGAAGAAATGCAGTCTGCATGCCAGATTCCCGATGACGTCTTGTCCAATCTCAGCACGGAGGAGTTGGTGCAAATATGTATGGACTACCCTCTGTTTGGAAACTTCTCTGCATATAATGATGAATTAGTCGGCATCAAAAAAGTAATGGATGGATTCAATGGTTTTACTGAACTAAAAAAACGCACTGATGCAGCTGAAAAACTTCTTGACTTATATGAAAATGTCAATGTTGCAACATTAAATAGTGATAAAGAAAATATAGAAACATATCCAAATATAAAATTAGGATACCTTGAATTAATTTTAAGTTCTGGAGAATTTGAATCTCTCTATCAAGGTAATTTATTACAACGCTTGAATATTCTTCATGAGAAAAAATTCAATGAAAAGAGAATATCAAATAATAATTCCTTCTTTTCTTTAAGACATTCAGAATTATAACAAAATAAAATTCAAGAAAGTAATGCAAAAGTTTCTTTAAAGGTTCGTATTTTTACCAAATGTGGCAAACCCCTTATAGCATATAGCATAAGTGAAATGACATCCCAAGAAATTGCTGAATTAAATTCATTCACAATAAAAACATATCCAAATGCAACGTTCTTATCCAACTCTTCTGCTACATACAATTGTCATAGTTATGCTTGGAATGTGTCTGATGGTGGAAAAAAATATTGGATAAATGAAAGCTCCATAAGTAAATATTGGACTGATGACTATTACTCCGAAACGACAGAAGATAATGCTGTTAAAATTAATTACTATGATTCTGACCATTCTGCTGTGGTTTCGTCGGTTAAAGATATGTATGAATCTAAATGGGGTTCTTGTCCTTTAATGCGTCATGCACCTAATTATGGCCCATACGAAAATATGGAAAAAAGAAAATATTACAAACATTTTTACCGATCTGATTTTATTAGTTGTGAAGGTACTAATAATGGTATTATAAAAACCAATATAGACTATACTTATTCTATAATAAAAGATATACCTACAGGCAACTATGTCAGATATCGTTGGAGCATTATTGACGGAAAAGAGGATGATGCTACAGGTAATGATAAAGCAACTTTGGACTATAACGAAAAAAATCCGTCTGCTGTCATAAATATAAAGCAGCCAGGTTTATATACTATTAATTGTGAAATTTATTTATCAACTACGGGTGAAGTATTAGGCGATGCTATGTACCAACCACTTGTAGAAAACTAAAGACCATAATATTATGAAACGCTTAATTTTGACAGCTTTATCTTTTGCTATGGTCGTGGCGGCGAAAGCTGATATTATCCGAGGATATGTGGTCGACGCTGATACTGGAGAGGCATTGGCTGCCGCCAGTTTGTGAAAGGCTCCAGCGCGGGAACAACGGCTGATGTAAGAGGCTATTTTGAGATTAACGTTGCTGATGGGACAGAGCTTACCGCAGCATACGTTGGCTACACGCCTTCTTCTTTCACCGCAGAAAGTGGCAATAAAGCGATAGAGGTAAGGTTGCAACGCAGCACGGAGCTGCGCGACGTCAATGTCTACGGTTCTCGCACAAACTTCGGCGTGCAGTCGTCGCAGATGTCGGCTCAGACTTTGTCAGCCACACAAATCAAGCAATTACCACGGGAACGTTAACGTTGGTATGCTTTTGTCAGCAATTCACGCCGAAGGCCCGATATGGAAAGGGCATACAAGTTTCAACATTGCCGCTCGAGCCTCCTACTTCAACTGGATTATGCAACCTCTACTTGATAAGGTTTACGATAATTCCAACGCTCTAAAGCCTTATTCAAATATGAATTATTACGACTTGAATGCTAAGTTTCTCCATAAATTTTCCGATAGAGACAAACTTACGGCAGTTGTCTATTGGGGTAAGGACGTGAGCGATGCATCGCCATCCGATAGTTATAAAATTTACAAAGGTGATGATAATGACAATTCAGACTATCTTCTTATCAAGCATTCCACTATCAATCACTGGGACAACGTGATGGGTAGTGCGTACTGGACGCATCTTTTCAACAACTCTTTTTCTTTAAATGTCAACGCTAACATTAGTCATTATCTATATTATCTCAAACTATCTTCATTAGAAAGAACAGAGAAAGAGATTAAAGAAGATTCATATGCAAGTTTCAACTCTGAAATAAATGAAGCCTCCTTAAGTACAGATTTTCGCCTTAAAATGGAGTCTAAACACGACATACGATGGGGCATTAAAGGTGCATACCAATGGATGCTTCCTCAAGTGGACACTTACAGTTACATTCTGCAAGGAGAAGCGCGATGATGAAAACTACAATGACGTTTTCACTTCCGATGATGAGACTTTATTCAAAGATACCGACATCTATGCCAAGCGTGGCAACTGGCCTCGCTACTTCAGCAACATCTTCTCTGACCAGCGTTTCAATGGCACGCAACATAAATTTACCATCAACGTTGACCTTGTGGCTCCTCGCGAACAAACCAAACTTATTGTAGAACTGCAAAGCATCACCAAAGAACTTTATTTCTACCTGAAGTCACTGATGGTATATAGCATAACTCCACAAGATGAGTACACCGAAGCTATTCAAATTTATAGCAATGTCACTGATGGGTGGGGTATAGTTGGAGCTGTAAATACGGATAGACACGTTATCACATTTTGACACAACTTTAAACAAGTTATAAACAGAGCATCACGCTGAATGTCAGCGTGATGCTCTGTTTATCCACACTATGTTAACAACTACTTGTCAACGCATTGTTGAAAATAGTTGCCACATCACAATGCCGGCAGTGATCGACACGTTCAGCGAGTGCTTGGTGCCATATTGGGGGAGTTCTATGCAGCAGTCAGCCTTATCTACAACCTCCTGCTTCACACCTTTCACTTCATTACCAAGCACCACGGCATATTTGGCAGACTTATCAACAGTAAAGTCCAACAAGTTGACGCTACCGTTAACTTGCTCAATGGCACATACTTGATAGCCATTCTCCTGAAGGTTTTCAACAAGGTTTACAACATTATCAACATATTCCCATTCCACAGAGTCCTCCGCACCGAGCGCTGTTTTGTGAATATCCGGACTTGGAGGAGTGGCAGTGATTCCGCAAAGGTAGATTTTCTCTATCAGAAAGGCGTCAGCCGTGCGGAATATAGAGCCTATATTGTTAAGGCTGCGCACGTCGTCGAGTACCACTACAATGTGGAGTTTCTCCACTTTATGATATTCCTCACACGACAGTCGAGCAAGTTCCTGCATTGATTTCTTTTTCATTGTTTGTTCAGAAGTTAATTATTTGAATGCAAAGGTAATGAATTTAACTTACAGGAGTTGTCCACAATATGTGAATAAATGGTTGATAACAGTTGAAAACCCAACAACAACAATTGAAACTTTTTTCTTGCAATCTAAGAATCAACAACGTATGTAAATAGTTTTCAACTTTCAAAAAAAGTTAGCATAAAATAATAATCGCTGATTAAACAGGTTTTCGACATAAATCAAGCCTTGAAATCGTAAGAATTTACTAACTTTGCGGATTATTGACAAGGTGTTGATAAAACTTATATGAAACTGAAATATAAGGATATTGCTTGTTGACAGCATATTGATAACGTAGACAATTATATCAATAACTTAAAAAGCAAGAAAACAGCCAAAAAGTTACTACAGTTATCAACGTGCTAATAGTAACAACATAAAATTCCTTTTTTAAAAAAATAAAAAGAAAATATATAAAATAATGACTGTGGATAAAGGTTACGTTGACGCTCCTGTAGAGGAGGGTTTGAATCTGGTGGAAGAGATTGGCAAACTGAAGAAAGAGAAGAATGCAGTCATCCTGGCGCACTACTATCAGCGCGACGAGGTGCAAGCTATAGCCGATTTCATCGGCGACAGTCTGGCGTTGGCACAGAAGGCTGCGCAGACGGATGCCGACGTGATTGTCAGCTGCGGAGTGAACTTCATGGGCGAGACGGCGAAAATTCTGTCGCCGCGGAAGAAGGTGCTTGTGCCCGATCTCAATGCCGGATGTTCGCTTGCCGACAGTTGCAAGGCCGCCGACTTGCAGCGGTTCATCGACGAGAATCCCGGCCACATCGTTATAAGTTATGCCAACACGACGGCAGAGGTGAAGGCGCTGACCGACGTGGTTGTCACATCATCCAACGCGTGCCAGATAGTGGAGAGTTTCCCGAAAGATCAGAAAATGATTTTCGGACCAGACCGCAACCTCGGCAATTATATCAACAGTCTTACAGGACGTCAGATGAAACTGTGGGACGGAGCGTGCATGGTACATGAGAAATTTTCGCTTGAGAAACTCATAGGATTGAAGAAGCAATATCCTGAAGCGAAAGTGCTGGCGCATCCTGAATGCAAGAAGAGTCTACTTGTTCTTGCCGACAAGGTGGGCTCGACAAAAGGCTTGCTCGACTATGCTGTAAAGTCAGACGCCCGTCAATTTATTGTAGTGACGGAGTCGGGAATACTTTACGAGATGAAGAAGGCTTGTCCGGACAAGGAATTCATTCCTGCTCCTCCCGACGACAGCACATGTGCGTGCAACGAGTGCTTCTATATGCGTCTAAACACACTTGAGAAGATCTACAACTGCCTTAAATACGAGGCTCCGGAAATAAAGATAAGCGAGGATCTTTGCGAGCGCGCAGTGCGTCCCATAAACAAGATGCTCGACATTTCTAAACAACTTGGTTTGATAAAATAAGAAAAGAAATATGGAATATAATCACAAAGAAATAGAAAAACGCTGGCAACAGTATTGGAAAGACAACAACGTTTATAAAACCGACATCGACGCAAAGCGTCCGAAATTCTACGTCCTCGACATGTTTCCTTATCCTTCGGGTGCGGGACTTCACGTAGGACATCCGCTCGGTTACATTGCGTCCGACATATTCTCGCGCTACAAGCGTCTGCAGGGATTCAATGTGCTTCATCCGATGGGCTACGACGCATATGGTTTGCCTGCCGAGCAATATGCCATTCAGACTGGTCAGCATCCTGAGGTGACAACCGTAAACAACATCAACCGTTACCGCGAGCAGCTGAACAAGATTGGTTTCTGCTACGATTGGAGCCGCGAGCTCAAGACGTGCGATCCGCAATATTACAAATGGACACAGTGGGCATTTGTAAAAATGTTCAAGAGTTACTATGACTTGAAGACAAACAAGTCTGAGTGCATCGACAAACTTATAGATGCGTTCAAGCAGAACGGCACGGAAGGCGTGGAGGCTGCATGCGGCGAGGAAATGCACTTCACTGCTGCCGAATGGAACGCTATGGGCGAAAAGGAGCAGAGCGACGTGCTGATGAACTACCGTATTGCTTATCGTGGCAAGACAATGGTCAACTGGTGTGCGAAACTCGGCACTGTGCTTGCCAACGACGAGGTGAGCGAGGGTGTGTCTATTCGTGGAGGCTACCCTGTAGAGCAGAAGGTGATGAACCAATGGTGTCTGCGTGTGTCGGCTTATGCACAACGTCTTCTCGACGGTCTTGACACCATCGACTGGACCGACTCTCTTAAAGAAACACAGCGCAACTGGATTGGACGTTCGGAAGGTGCTGAAATGAATTTCAAGGTAGTGGGACAAGATCTCAATCTTGAAATCTTCACAACCCGTGCAGATACAATCTTTGGTGTGACATTCATGGTGCTTGCGCCGGAAAGCGAATATGTTGAAAAACTCGTTACTGCCGAACAGCGTGAAGCAGTAGATAAATATTTGGCTGAAATAAAGCATAAGACAGAGCGTGAGCGTCTGATTGACAAGCAGGTCAGCGGTGTGTTCTCAGGATCGTATGCCGTGAATCCGCTTACAGGCAAGGAAATACCTGTGTGGATAAGCGACTATGTGCTTGCAGGCTACGGCACAGGCGCAATCATGGCAGTGCCAGCCCACGACAGCCGTGACTATGCTTTCGCTCGTCATTTCAATCTGCCCGTAGTGCCTCTTATTGAGGGATGCGACGTGTCGGAACAAAGTTTCGACGCAAAAGAGGGCAAAATGATAAATTCTGAGGGTGCGGAGTTGAATCTCAACGGAATGGAAGTGAAAGAAGCCATTGCCGCGACAAAGAAGTTTATCAAAGAAAAAGGCATAGGCAAGGTAAAAGTGAACTATCGTCTGCGCGATGCCATCTTCAGTCGTCAGCGCTATTGGGGCGAGCCGTTCCCTGTATACTACAAAGACGGCATTCCTCATGTGCTCGATGAGGACCAGTTGCCTCTTGAACTGCCCGAAGTTGATAAATTCCTGCCTACGGAGACTGGCGAGCCTCCATTGGGACGTGCCAAAAACTGGCACACAGCCGAAGGCTATCCTTACGAACTTTGCACAATGCCTGGTTTCGCTGGCTCGTCGGCATATTATCTGCGCTATATGGATCCGCGCAACAACAATGCTCTTGTGTCTAAAGAGGCAGACGAGTATTGGCGCAACGTTGACCTTTACATCGGCGGTACGGAGCATGCCACAGGTCACTTGATTTATAGCCGTTTCTGGAACAAATTCTTGTTTGACAATGGTGTTGTATGTGAGGAAGAACCGTTCAAGAAGCTCATAAATCAGGGTATGATTCAGGGACGCTCCAATTTTGTTTATCGCATAAAGGATACCAACACATTCGTTTCATACGGATTGAAGAAGGACTACGACACAACACCTATCCACGTTGATGTCAACATCGTTAGCAACGACGTGCTCGATATTGAGAAATTCAAGGCGTGGCGTCCGGAGTTTGCCGACGCACAGTTTGTGCTTGAGGATGGCAAATATGTTTGTGGATATGCCGTTGAGAAGATGTCAAAGTCAATGTTCAATGTTGTGAATCCAGACGATATTGTAGAAACTTATGGTGCCGACACATTGCGTCTTTACGAGATGTTCCTCGGTCCGTTGGAGCAGAGCAAGCCGTGGGACACCAACGGTATCGACGGTGTGAACCGCTTCTTGAAGAAATTGTGGAACTTGTTTTACAAAGGCGACACTTTGCTCGTCGACGATGAAAAAGCGTCGGCAGAGGCGCTCAAATCGCTTCATAAACTGATAAAGAAAGTGACATGGGACATTGAGCATTTCTCTTACAACACATCGGTCAGCGCGTTTATGATTTGCGTAAACGAGCTTGCTGCGGCTAAGTGTCATTCGCGCGAGGTGCTTGGCGAACTTGTGGTGCTTCTCGCACCGTTCGCTCCTCACATTGCAGAGGAATTGTGGCATGCTGTAGGCAACGACACTACGGTGTGCGACGCAGCTTGGCCAAAATTCAACGAGGCATATCTTGTTGAGGCAAACGTGAACTATGCTGTGTCGTTCAACGGAAAGGCACGTTTCAACATTCAAGTGGCAAACGGCACCGACAAGGCTGAAGTTGAGCGTCTGGCTCTTGAAAATGAGAATGCCGCACGCTGGCTTGAAGGCAAAACTGTGGTGAAAGTGATAGTTGTGCCAAACAAGATTGTCAACATCGTTGTGAAATAAAGCGTGTAAAACAACGTTTTAATAAATAGAACAGCTGAATTATTAGAAAGATATGAAGAATATTGTATTCGCTACAAATAATAAAAACAAGCTTCAGGAAATCAGGGCTATTGCAGGAGGAGAGTACAATATTCTCAGTCTTTCTGAAATAGGTTGTCATGACGACATTCCGGAAACGGCGGCTACAATCGAAGGCAACGCCATGCTTAAAGCGCGTTGGGTGAAGGACAAATACGGATACGACTGCTTTGCCGACGACACCGGTTTGGAGGTGACGGCGCTTGACGGACGTCCGGGTGTCTACTCCGCACGTTATGCAGGCGAGGACTGCGATTCGGAGCGCAACATAGACAAGCTGCTCGGTGAATTGGCTGGAAAGACCGACCGCACAGCGCGTTTCCGCACGGTGATAGCACTTATTGAAGGCAGTGAAAGCATTGAATTTGAGGGAAAAATAGAGGGAACAATTGCCACAGAGCGTCATGGAGAAGGTGGATTCGGATACGACAAAGTGTTTCTGCCGGAAGGCAGCGACCGCACTTTCGCAGAAATGGAGTCGGCAGAAAAAAATGCCATCAGCCATCGCGCAAGGGCTACAAAAAAACTTATAGACTATTTAAAAAAGACACTATGATAAAGAGAATATGTTTGGCAGTTGCATTACTGATTGTGATGGCTGTTGTGCCGGCGAAGTCCCAGCAAGTGGGCAGTTGGAGCATTTATCCCGTATTTTCGGGCAACAACAACAATTCGCTTGTCGACACCGACAACAAGGTGTTCTATCTCGCCGACGGTTGGTTGTATTCCTACGACAAAGATAACGATGAGTCGGTGTTTTATACGAAAATGAACGGAATGTCGGACACTGACATTTCGGGCATATACTATAACTACGACAAGAAATTTTTGCTTGTGGCATACAGCAACTCAAACATCGACATTGTGCGCGAAAACGGACGTGTTGACAATGTGCCTGACCTCAAAAGCGTTATTCTCACAGTGTCGAAAGCAATCAACAGCGTGGATTTCAGCGGCGATTATGCATACATTGCCACTGATTTCGGATATATGGTCGTAGACTGCAACAAATGTGTGGTAAAAGAGTCGTTCAACTATGGAAAGTCTTTCAAATCGATTGTAGTGACCGACAAAAACATATTTGCCACGTTCAACAAAAAAATCTATGTGTCGTCGGTTGGTGAGAGTCATTATGAACTGAGCAGTTTCAAGGAAACCAACATCAAGCAGGAAATGAAGTTGCTGAAAATAGACAACAACAGTATGTTGACCACGACTGGTTGGTTTTATTATATAAAAATAGGAGAGAATCCTACCAACCTTGCTATGTCGGTTATAGAGAAGTCGGCGCCGTCGAACGTGTCGATGTCGGGCAACAATATGGTGGCTTCGTATAAGGAAAAATATATCGTTGTAAGCCCGGATGGAACGTCGCAGACAGTGGCGATGCCTTCGGAAATCGACGGTAGCCATCTGTCAACAATCGATGGCAAAGGATTGTGGAATCTCGACAGCAACGGATTGAAGGAGTTTTCAATCTCCGACGGCTCTGTCACCATTCTTCACGACACTTATCGCCCAAACACCTCTACCGTCAGCGAGCCTTACTACCTCACTTATCAAAACGGCACGCTGTATTCAATGAATTCGGGTAGAAATTATAAGGGAGCTTCAAATGGAAAATCTGTTATGTTGAGTTCTTTGAAAAATGGTGTATGGAATAAATTAAATCCAATAAAAGTTGATATACATAACAATAGCTACAAATCATTAATAGAGCCTTATGGAATGGCTATAGATCCATTTGATTCTGAAAAAATTTGGTTTGGTTCTTTTTTTGAAGGTATATATTGTATAAAAAATGGAAAGCAGATACAAAAGATTGACCATTTGAATTCACCTATGTATTTGGATTTTGTTGTTTGTGTCAGCAACTTGAAATTTGACAAAGAGGGAAATCTGTGGTTTTCTTTCTATAATTTCAATAAGACAACATACGCACCTTTGTATATTTTACCAAAGGACAAACTTTATAAAGAAAATCTGACTGCCGACGATTTTATATCTATTGATTTGGGCAATTTTGCCACAACGTATGGCAGCCAGTTATGCATTTCTAAAGATGGCAGATACGTGTTGTTGGCATCAAATATGTGGAAATCAAAACTGGCTATAATTGACACCAATGGTACATTGACTGATATTTCAGATGATAGGGTTGCAATTGTAACAACCTACAATGATCAGGACGGAAAAAATTTTGATATAGGTTATATACATTCCATCAAGGAAGAAAACAACAAATTCTGGCTCGGCACCAACACAGGAGTCGGCTTGATAAACAATATTAAAGCGGCTTTTTCTGGAAATTTGGTCGTGAATAGGGTAAAAGTGCCGCGTAACGATGGAACCAATCTTGCGGATTATCTGCTTGACGGTGTGTATGTTTATAACATAGCCATTGATGGAGCAAATAGAAAATGGTTTGGATCCTCTACATCGGGATTATATTTGACCAGTAGCGACGGTAGTGAGATATTGGAGCATTTTTCTACGGAAAACAGCCCGTTGACAAGTGATGAGATAACATCTGTTGCATGCAGCACAGATGATAATCGCGTGTTTATAGGAACAAAGAAAGGTACACTTGTCTATGAAAGTGACGCTGCGCCGTCTCAAGATGACTACAGTGATGTCTATGCTTATCCTAATCCAGTGCGTCCTGACTATAGCGGACATATCACAGTGGCAGGACTTATGGACAATTCTCTCGTGAAGATTACAGACTCTATGGGCAACCTTGTTTATTCAGGACGCTCCACAGGAGGTATGTTTGTTTGGGACGGACTCAACAGCGAAGGTTCACGCGTGAACACAGGTGTTTACTATGTATTTGCATCGCAGAATGAAAACGATAAATCGAGCGGCTGTGTCACTAAAATTTTGATAGTAAAGTAAGTTTTTAAGAATATATGACGGAATCAAACAAAAAGGGTAAAAGTATAAAGGAGCGGATATTATCGGCAAAAAGGTCACAGAAAATACGTTTTGCTATTGTCTCAGTGCTGTTTTTCGCATTTTTGACATGGCTTGGCAACTGGTGGTTTCTGCTGGTTTATCCCGTTTTGGTCGACATATATCTGACGCGTTACGTGCGTTGGGACTGGTGGCGCACGTCGAAATCGTCGGTAGTGCGCACAGTGATGAGCTGGATAGACGCTATTGTCTATGCCCTTGTGCTTGTATATATAATTTTCACATTCATTGGTCAGAACTACAAGATTCCGTCTTCTTCATTGGAGAAAACGCTTCTTGTGGGCGACTATCTGTGGGTCAACAAGATGTGCTACGGGCCGCGTGTGCCTATCACTCCAATCCACTTTCCTCTTTGTCAGAACACGTTTCCTATAATCAACACAAAGAGCTATCTCGACCATCCGGAAAACGAATACCGTCGTCTGAAAGGATTCCGTAAGGTTGAACGCAACGACATCGTTGTGTTCAACTTCCCGGCTGGCGATACTATTGCCTACAATGTGCAGAATCCGGATTACTATACAAGTTGCTACATCGAAGGTTTCAAGCAGCAGAATCCAACATCGCTGCATGAATATTACAGCTACGAGTTCGGCAAGCGTTGCATTGAGCTGGGACGCCGTGTGGTAAACCAGCATCCGGAATATTTCGGAAAGGTGATGTATCGTCCGGTGGACCGCCGCGAGAACTACGTGAAGCGCTGCATAGGTTTGCCTGGCGACTATCTGAAGATTGTCGACCAAACGGTGTATATCAACGGCAAGCCGCTTGATGAACCGGAAAATTTGCAGTTCAACTATGACATCTATACCAACGGACAGTCGATCAGCGATGAGGATTGGGAAAAGGCAGGCATCAGTCTTGCCGACCGCAATGCTCCGGTTGCCAATGCCGATGGTGAGATGGTCTATGACAAGAAGATGAACCGCGACGGATCTTTCTATTCCGGAGGTGTGCCTCTGACAAAAAAGGCGGTGGCTTATTTCAAATCGTTGCCTTATGTCACGGCTGTGGAGCGCTCGGAAGTGATGGAGCCGTGTCCGCCTTATCCTATTACGCGCTATTACGGATGGACGCGTGCCAACTATGCCACAAATATAGCTCAGGGCGGAATGTGGATACCTAAGAAGGGTGTGACGCTGAAACTTAACATGTTCAATCTGCCTGTTTATGAGCGATGCATCCGCAACTATGAGCGAAACGACTTGCAGGTGCGCGACGGCAAAATATTTATCAACGGCAAACAGACCGACTCTTATACGTTCAAGATGGATTACTATTGGATGATGGGCGACAACCGCGACAATTCGCTCGACTCGCGCTATTGGGGTTTTGTGCCTGAAGACCACATAGTAGGCACGCCGATGTTTGTCATCATATCATTCGACGAGGATAAACCGTTATTCTCTGGAATCCGTTGGAACAGAATCTTCAAGGATGCAAATCCCGACAAGTAGAATAAGATGGACACATTGAAAGCAGTGTTCAGCTCCAGATATGCGGGCAGCGTAGACTATTACGCTGCCATGCTTCGTTATGGCAAGGTGGCGATAGATTTGTCGGAGCCTTTCGACAAGCACCACAAGCATCTTAACCGTATGGACATTGTTGGCACAAACGGATGCCAGCAGCTGTCGGCGTCGCTGCAAAAGCCAAACAGGCGGATGGCGGTGGGAGAGGTGGCGCTTTCCAGTCACGGCAATTGGCGACATACGCATTGGGGTGCGTTGTTCTCGGCTTACGGACGCACTCCGTTCTTCGACTATTTTGCAGATGATTTGAAGCAAATCTATACAGACGAGTCGATACAAACAATAGCATCGCTTAATTTGACGCTGCACGCCGCTGTAATCGATTTTCTCGATTTGGATATAGAAACAGTCGTTGTTGACAATAAAAACGATTTGGAGGCCTCTGACGCCCTCAATCTACGCGACAGTGTGCTGACGGAGCAAACACTCGAGCCATACTATCAGATATGGTCGTCAAAATTTGGATTTCAGCCCAATCAGAGCATTCTCGATTTGCTTTTCAACGTAGGCCGCGAGGCTGTCTTTGTGCTGAGAAAAGGTTAGAAACAAAATATGCGGCCATTATGAAGATAAAAGGTAAGAACGACAACTATTCAAAAATGCATATACAAACCTATGATTGTGACTTCTACTGATTCTCTTTGTTGATCAGATTCACCACAACTTTCATCATCACGTCCTTCTCTTCTGTGCGGCTCTCAGCTATGCACTAAAAGTCTGATATATCTGTCGGATGTTGCTCTTTAACAACCCGCTATACTCGTCTGTGGTCACATTGTCCTGCAAGACAATGGAGCGCGACATAAGGCGCACAACATCTTTAAGCTCGTTGTAGCGGTCGAGTTTTATCTGTTGGTTGACAACGTAGCCCTTGATGAGGTATTGTTTGAGTACGGAGGTTGCCCATTGGCGGAAACGTGTGCCTTGTACAGACTTCACACGGTAGCCAACCGAGATGATGACATCAAGGTTGTACAATGTAATTTCTTTTACTTGCGTAAAACCACTTCTACGTCCGTAATTCTTGGTGTGTGCATTTTTTGCACATACCAAACTTTCGTCCAATTCACCTTCCTTAAAAATATTAGATATATGGCGATTAATTGTTGTTCGGTCTTTTCCAAACAACTCTGCCATCTGACTCTGTGTCAGCCACACTGTCTCATTTTCCAGCTTTACATTAAGCTGTACGCTTCCGTCTTGCGAGTGGTATATTTCGATTGAATTGTTCATTTTTGTTTTCTTTTTGTAGGGTTAAAAACCAATCGCAAAAAGCCTTTGTCAGAACATCCTGCGCTCTGCCCAGTTGCCGCGGTCGAGGTTGCGGTAGCCGATAGCCTCCTGGATGTGGTAGGTGAGCACGCGGTCGCTGCCTTCAAGGTCGGCGATGGTGCGCGCCACGCGGAGGATGCGGTCGTAGGCGCGTGCCGACATGTTGAACCGCGTCATGGCGTCTTTCAGTTTTTCGAGTCCGGCAGCGTCGGGCTGCGCATACTGGTGCATCAGTGCGGTGGTCATCTGGGCGTTGCAGTGCACGCCTTTGATGCCTTCGTAGCGGCGTGTCTGTATTTCGCGCGCCCGGATTACGCGTTCGCGTATGGCTGCGCTGCTCTCGGCCGGGGCGGTCGACGAGATGTCGTCAAATTCCACTGGCGCCACTTCCACCTGCAGGTCGATGCGGTCGAGGAGCGGGCCGGAGATGCGGTTAAGATAGTGCTGCACCGCGCCGGGTGCGCAGATGCATTGCTTTGTGGGATGGTTGTAGTATCCGCACGGACAGGGGTTCATCGATGCCACGAGCATGAACCCTGCGGGATAGTCCACGGTGTATTTTGCACGCGAGATGGTGATATGACGGTCTTCGAGCGGTTGGCGCATCACTTCGAGCACCTGACGGCTGAATTCCGGAAACTCATCGAGAAAGAGGATTCCGTTGTGGGCAAGGCTGATTTCGCCGGGTGTGGGATAGGAGCCTCCGCCAACGAGAGCCACTGGAGAGATGGTGTGGTGGGGTGAGCGGAAAGGACGTTGAGTCATCAGCATCGACCCTTGTTTCAGTTTGCCTGCAACGGAGTGTATTTTGGTGGTTTCGAGGGCTTCCTGCAACGTCAGCGGCGGAAGGATCGACGGCAGGCGTTTTGCCATCATCGACTTTCCCGAGCCGGGCGACCCGATGAGCAGTATGTTGTGGCCGCCCGCGCACGCCACTTCGAAGGCGCGTTTCACGATTTCCTGACCCTTGACTTCCGAGAAGTCGAAGTCGAAATGGTCCACTTGGCGGCGAAACATCTCGCGCGTGTCTACCACGGTGGGCTGAAGGTCGTAGGTGTTGTTGAAGAAGCCGATTACCTCAAGGATGTTGTCGGCGCCATAGACGTTGAGGTTGTTGACCACGGCGGCCTCCATCACGTTGGCCTTTGGCACGATGATGCCGTCGAGTCCGTGTTCGCGGGCCTTTATTGCCATCGGGAGCACGCCTTTGATGGGTTGCAGCGAGCCGTCAAGGCTCAGTTCGCCCATTAGCATGAAGCGCTCCAGGCGGTCGGCTGTCACCTTTTCATCGGCGGCAAGCACCGCGATGGCAAGCGGAAGGTCGTAGGCCGACCCTTCTTTTTTCACGTCGGCGGGCGACATGTTGACCACCACCTTGCGGCGCGGAAACTCGATGCCGCACATCTTCACGGCTGAGAGGATGCGTTGGTAGCTCTCCTTTACGGCGGTGTCGGGGAGTCCGACAATGCAGAATCCGAATCCTTGTTCCACCGACACTTCTATTTTTATCATCAGGGCGTCGATGCCTTGCACGGCGGCTCCGTTGGTCTTGGTAAACATCTGTGTTATTTGATTTTTTTCTTGTTCAGGACGTCGCGCAGTTTATCAAACTGTGTGCCGCGGTAGATTTGTGTGCCGGTAGAGTCGGCGACGATGAAGTATGGCGAACCCTTGACGTTGAGGTCTACGATGGTCTTGTCGACAACGCCGCCGATGGCTTTGTAGTGACCCCATTTCACGGAATCTCCATCAATGGTGCGGCGCCAGTCAAGTGTGTCGGAGTCAAGACAGATGTCGACCATTTGCAGGCGGCTGCCACGACACAGTGTCTTCAGCGAGTTGACCGTTGTCTGGCGGTCGCTGTCTTCGTTGCGCCAGAAAAACAGGATGGTCGCCGGATGGTCGTAAGTGCGCACAATCACCAGCGAATCCTGGTCGTTGCGCAGTTTCAGCGAGGCCACTTTTTTCAATGTCAGGTCGCCGTTGTTTAAAAATTGCGAATACAGCGACAGCAGCTGCTCCGGTTTGGCTGTCTTGTCGATTTTCTTCAGCAACGCCTGTGCGTTGGGGCTGGAAATGTCGGAATAGTCGCACGTGAGCAGCAGCGTGCTTACCACATTTTTCGGATTCTTGTCTATATAGTCGGCTATCGCCTTGTCTGTGCGGTCGTTGCGCATCGCCTTGAAGTCGGCGGCATGTGCCCGGATAAAGTCGTTCCACTGCTCATTGATGTCCGAGCCCGTCACCTTCAGGTTGTAGCGGTCGGCTATTGAGCCTTCAATCTTTATGTGGTCGCTGCCTTCCACAGCAAGGTGGGCAATCAGTTGCATCTGCGCGCTGTAGAGATAGACCACCGACAGGTCGGATGCCTTGCCGTCCACTTTAAACTCGCCGTTGACTGCCGGCACCCATTGTGACACGATTGAGTCGCCTGCCTGGTATACGATGCGCAGATTCTGTGTGCCAGCATCGGTCAGTTTGCCCTCGATGCTGAACGCGCTGTTGCCGCATGCCGTGCATACGGCAGCCGCTATGACGGCAAACAGCAGATATATCGTTTTTCTCATTGTAAAAATCATTTTCCTATAAGTTTTTTCAGTCGGTGGTGGAGCGCCTTTTCTTTCTTGTATTGTTGCAGCATCCCGACGGCAACGGTGCGCATCTTTTCCTCGTCGAGTCCAGCCACGCGGGCATAAGCCTCGGCGAAGCGCGCTGTCTCGTGCTCGCTTTGGATGTTGATGCTGCGGAAGTTGCGGTAGAGCCGTGCAGTGTCGTGCACGCCAAACAGCATACGGTTTATGTCGACAAGCACAAACTCGAATCCGCCGTCTTTGTCGCGGCGATAGAGAATGTTGCCCTGCGAGAAGTCCTTGTGGTAAACGCCTTTTTGGTGGAGTGTCAGTGTGAAGCGGGCAAGCGATTCGAGCATCGCGCCCGAGTCGCTCATTTTGTGTTCCCATCCGCCAACAACGTCTCCTTCCCAGTAGCGGCACACGTAGTAGCTGCGGCGGAGCAGACCGCCGGCGCGCTCCTCAATGTAGGCTATGGGCTCCGGAGTGCCGATGCCGAGCTTGCCGAGCGTCATCGCGTTGTCATACGACCGGCGCGCCTTGCCCTTTCTGAAGAAAGTGTAGGCAATGCGGTTTGCCAGCGACGGAACTCTGAATTCCTTCACCGTAAGGTCGATGCCGCCGATGGTGGCGCGGTAGATGCGGTTGCGTCCCTGAAAAATCTTTGTGCCGCACACGGCTATTGTCTCCGGGATTGACGACAACTCCTTGCGCAGATGCTCGAATTCCGGGTTTATTACTGTTTTTATCATTGGCACAGGCGGTTAGAAACTGTCGAAATGCAGGGGCAGGAGGTCTGCTACCCGGTCTACAACATAAATGCCGTCATCGCCGTAGAGATAAATCTTAACCGGTTGCTTGCCGAGGGTCTCATACTCAAGGATAGACTGGCGGCAAGCGCCGCAGGGCGACACGGGGCAGCTCGTAAACTTTCCGTCTTTTTTGGCGGCGATGGCGAGTTTCTCAAACTTGGCTTCCGGATATTTTGAATGCGCGTAGTATACGGTGGTGCGCTCGGCGCACGTGCCCGACGGGAAAGCGGCGTTCTCCTGGTTGGAGCCGCCAACAATCTTGCCGTTCGACAGCAGCACCGCGGCGCCTACATGGAATTTGCTGTAGGGCGCATACGAATTTTCGGTCATAGCCTTTGCCTTGTCAACTAAAATTTTGTCCTCTTCAACGAGTTCATCATACTGATAAACCCGCACGTTGGTAGTGATCTTTAATTCTTTCATATCAATGAAGACTCGTTTATGCAAATGTAAGAAATATTTTTTATAAACGGACATCATCAATGTCAAAATGCGGAGACGCGCCGCTGTCTTGGCTTTTTTAACGGCTCAAAAAAACAGCGGCGCGGCAATGCGTTTGTGTCCTTCTGTGTCTGTCGGGTTTGTCAGAATTCGTAGCCCAGACGGAAGCCTATGTTGGTCTGGGAGTAGTCATTGTCGCCGATGTCTAATTGAACACTGTACTCGACGCCGGCGGTTAGCGAGTGGTTGTTTTTGAGAGCGAGGCGCATGCCGAGCACAAGACTGTCGTATGAGCCGTGAATCTTGCCGAAGCCGTAGCCATAGCGTCCGCAGACAAACGGGGTGGTGCGGCGGTTGAGAAAATTGCATCGCAGCTCGCCGAATATCGGTACAACAAGGCGTGTCGTTCCGTCGCAGAAAAACGAGTTAAACCCGATGCCGCCGCCAAAATAAAGATAGTTGTTGAATTGGAATCCATGCGATGTGGAGAAGCCGAGACTGTTGTCAGTATCTGTGTCTGAGGGATAAATCGTAAACAGATAATTGACGTCGTAAAAAGCTTTGTAGCCGCGCATCGTCAGCTTGCTGCGCACGGCATCGGTGTTTGTCGGCGACTGTTGTGCGTTGGCGGCAAGTGCCAGCATCGCTATTGTGATAAAAGCCAGGAATCGTCTCATAATCTTTGTGCTTAAAATTCATAACCCAATTTAAATCCGAGATTGTCGTTGACAAAGTCGGTGTGGTCTGCCGAACCGTCGCCCAATTGGTTGTCATACTGGCACAGCAGGTAGATTGCATGGTGCTTCGGAAGTGAGTAGCGCACTCCCACTTGGAATGCGACATACGCACCGCGGATATCGCCGATGCCGTAGCCAAACCTGACATCGCCAAAAGGTGTAAACTTTTTGTCGTTTAACACATTTATTCTGAGTTCGCCGAAAACGGGAACCGTCAGATAGGTGTTGCCGCCGCTACGGTATAATTGAAAATCGGTGCCGCCGCCAAGAAACACGAAATTGTTGAATTGGAAGCCTGCCGACGCGCCGACGCTCCACTTGTCGGGGTCGTAGACGCCGCATAGGAAGCCTTCTTTATCTGGCAACCCCCATTGGTAGCCTGCCTCGAACAGCATTTTATATCCGCGCATGGTGCGGCGGTTCTGATAGCGTAAAATCAGTTCTGAGTCGTCGTTCTGTTCTGCAGCCGGCGCCTCCTGTGCATATCCGCAAATCGCAGTAGCGAATATGAAAATCATAAAAAATAGTGCCTTTTTCATATCTGTGGATTGTTAAAATTCAAAACCTAGTTTTATGCCAAGCGACCTGGCAAACCACGAAATTCCATCGTCTTGGTCGTTGATAAAGGACTCGACATCAAAATGGTCGCTCATTATCAGCGACAGAGATACTGCATGCCTTTGTGCAACCTTCAGTCTTACTCCGCATATCGCGGAATAGTAGACTCCGCCCCATTCGCCGACAACCGTGCCTAAACGAGCTTGAAGAAACGGCATAACTCGCTTGTTGTTGAGCAGATTGATGCTGGTTTCTGCAAAGATTGGCATCATGGTTTTCTTTCCGTCGATATATCTAAGCAATCCCAATCCTCCGCCTAAAAAGAAGAAGTTGTTGAATTGGTAGCCCTGCGTTGTCGAAATCATAAAATTATTGCAGTGCGGATAGCCGGCAATATAACCTCCTTCCCAGTCTTTTTCCTCATCGTCGATGTCAAAACCATACTCCACATCATAGAATGCCTTATATCCGCGCATGGTGCGGCGGTTCTGATGGCGGGAATCCAAAGTCTTGTCGTCGTTCTGCTCCGCCACGGTCGTTTCCTGAGCATATCCGCAAATCGCAGTCGCGAATATGAAAATCATAAAAATAGTGCCTTTTTCATATCAAATCAGATTAATTTGCGTAAAAATAATTATAATTTGCAAATAAACAAAATTATTTACAAAAAATGAGCGAAAAAGTGCTTAGCGACATTGTTTTGTCCATTTTTTCGCCCATTTTATTATAATAATCAGTGCTTTATTATAACCGTCTGTTTCAAAACTATCCTACCATTTTCTTCTACGTTAAGATAATAAGAACCTTCTGGTAAATCTTCAACATCTATATGGTTGCAGTTTTCACTAATTTCTTGTTCTCTGACAAGCGACTGTCCGTTGTAAAGACGTGCCGTGACATAGTTGACTGCGCAAAGATTTAAGCCGTTATCGGGCCCGTCTGTCAATTTTGTGATTGTTATGACACTGTTTGCCGGATTTGGTGTTGCGCAATAGATTGTCGACCATTTTGATTCAACCTCATACGAAACAGTATAAATTGTGCCGAATTTATCTTTGACATCACAAAAAACTTTTCCTTTTGCAGTCTCATCAACACCGATTTTTGGCATCGAAACAATTGCTTCATTTTTGCCTTTCAGTAGTGGTTCTACAGGAATATCTGCCAATTCGTTAATGAATTGTGGAATAATTGGTTTTATTGGAATTATCGGATCTGTTTTTATCTGATAGCATGGTCCCACATCGCCTTCTGTTGTTATTTTGGCGAAGCCAAAATATTTCATCATACCATGACCGTTGTCTGATTCTTTAGGGTAAATATTCACGGTGTTGTACCAACAAAAATCCATCTCGTCTATTGGCGATGAAGGGTATATGTCAATATGGAAAAAGTATTTGTCGAGTTCTTCTTCCTTGTTGCGCCAGTGTTTCACCATCTTCATGCTTATGGAGTCGAGTTTTGCCACATTGAGGCTTTTGCTAATCTTGTGGGTTACTCCATACGATGTGAAAGAGGCCTGAATCCAACGGTCAGATGTCGCTCTTTTTAGCTTTGCTCCAACTGTCATGTCTTCATAGGGAGTGAGTTCCACTCCGTTGGATGCTGTCCATGTAATGGAAGTAACATCGTCAGGTATGCGCGACAAGCTGTAGATTCCAAGTTCTGGAGATATATAATCGTTTCCTTTGATAGAGAGTTGAGCAGATGAAATTTTAAAAGTTGTTTTCAGTCGTTCTATTTCTGGTAGGCTGACAAGTTGCATTTTTGGGGTAACGTCAATAAAATCGGTTGCTCCTAAGTAATTTGTTGGTGTCAGCACGGCTTTATTTTTTGAGGATGAAATCACTTTGAAATTGCCACTTTTGGATGTCCACTCATATTTTATCAACGAAATGTTAGGTACGTTTTCCAGTGTAAGTTCTGTTGTGCCAAACACATTGTGGGTCTGTCCCTCTATATGTGGAACCAATTCTCTGGCAAGTGCTGACATTATTGGCGTGTAGTTGGGATAGTTACATTCCTCATCTATTAATATACATTTGTCAAATTTGGAAGATTGAACATAATTTTCATTTTTATAATTATTAAACACCTCATAGTCCATATCCAAAGCACTGAAACAGGGGACGTATGTGAAATGTGGAATTTCAAAATCTATAGGTTCTGTGGCTAAGCTGTTTTTAATTGGTAACAAAGAAACCTTTGTGCCATAACACAAATCAATGGGTTTGGTGTCTTCATTTTCATAAACATATCGGTCGCTGTTTTTATAAAAAATGGTAAATATCCAGATTTTAATTCTAAGTCTTGCAAAACCATAGTAGACTTGTTTGTCGAAGCAACCAGGAGTAAAACCTCTTAGATCAGTGGAAAATATCCCCATTTTATGCTTTTTGACTTTTGATATGTCAAAAATTTTAGTTCCATCATTAACGTTTGTCCCTTTTGATGTGATTGATACTGTTTTGCAGTTGAGAGGTTTGTTAAGTAATACGGTATTGTTTTTTAACCAAGACGTATTCAAATCGGAATTACATTCGAATTTGTCTGTAACTCTTTGAATTAGTAATTCTTTCATTAAGGGAGATTCTAAACGAGAAATAAAAGTTCTGGCTTGGTTAACTAAATCGTGCGCTTGTTCCTTTACTACGTGTGGGAAATTTTTGATGTGTCTCATCAGCGCTTGCAATGACAACGGAATATTTACTCCTCTAAAAGGGGAGTTTACTGCTATAAACTTACAAACACGATGATTCTCGCCTGCGCTCTCCATCATATTGATGCCGATGCGTGCAATTACGCCACCAACGCCAAGACCAACAACGTAGGTATCATCCGACACCGAAAACCGGTTGTCGTTTACTGTCTGCAATGCCTTACGCAGCAACTTTCCATTGCGCAGCAAGTCATCCATATCATCATTGTATTTCAAATATATAATATCATATATTTGCGACAATTGATCAATCTTATTGCTTATCTCTTTGTTTGAACAAAGGGATTTGAGGTCGATTGACTTAGTTGCGTCGCCAGAGAGAATGCTTGACAGATTGATGTCGCCGACAATAACCAATGGACGGATAAATTTTCCATCGGTTTTCTCCTTGTTGAGATAAATTACTTCAAGTTTTCCTCCCGACTGTTCTCTGTCAGGGGCAATTGTGCTGAACGTTTCTATAGCCTTTTGTGGTAGATATGAGCGTAGCCGATCCGACTGATATAGCATTATTGGTGTGCGGCATTCCATTGTATAGCCGTCGTCAAACTGAATACGGAACGTGAGCCAGTGTTCGCCAAGTTCTGAAAAACTATGTGTCCAATTACTGTTGACTTTAACTTTTTCATACTCCTCGTTATCTGCTTTTATCTCCATTGTTGCCACTTTTGACATAATATTGGTAATCAGAGTGTCTATCTTCAAAGGAATACTTATTTCGGTCCCTTCAAATTCGTTCTTTCCAAGGGCTATGGCAAAGCAAAAATCATAGTCAAAAGGACTCCAATGATATGTGTCGTCTATTTTGATTTGTTCGTTTTCAAAATACAATTGACCGGATTTGAATGCTCGCTCGGGAAGGTAATTGTAACCGCAATAGAGTATTGAAATGTTTTGGGAGTTGTCAACCTTTGAAAATACGGTTTCTGTATCTCCCAAAGAAAATTCGTTGTTTACTTTTGAGTCATACAATCCGGCATACAGCGTTTTTAGTATATCCTTATTAGAATATACGGAATCTGGGTTTTGTCCATTGAATACTCTTGGGTTTAGGAAATTGAAACCGTGTTCAATCAGAATGCCGGTGTCAACGCCCTGATATTCCATATATTGGAACACGGAATCTACTTTTTGACGAAATTCTTCTTCGCTGAAATCGGCATCGCCGTTGAAGTCTGTTTCTTGCGCAAATGTTAACGACATTCCTAAACTATAAAATCCCTTGTTCGGGCGTAATATCAAGGCCGGCGGCTTCGACAAG